>ERZ772918.24-NODE-24-length-125707-cov-6.23362_pt1 | contig 125707 bp, 101 predicted proteins | sample MGYA00512118_ERZ772918 | MGnify/ENA primary metagenome ERZ772918 (study PRJEB29015, sample SAMEA2737939) | human oral metagenome | biome: human oral; feature: human-associated habitat; material: dental | place: China | collected 2135 ... | reverse complement strand
AACTAGATATCCTAGAACAACTAGATATCCTAGAACAACTAGATATCCTAGAACAACTAGATAGCCTAGAAATCCTAGGATAACTAGAAATCCTAGAATATCTAGCAACCCTAGAACATCTAGCAACCCTAGGATAACTAGAAACCCTAGAACAACTAAAAAGCCAACCACATCAAGCGCAGCCATCTTTTCACCCTTTCACCTTTTCACCTTTTCACCTTTTCACAGGTCAACTTAAAAAAGAACAACGCTATGTCAGAGAAGAATATAAACAAAGGAATTGTGAACTTCGTAGACGAAGAGCACGGGGACAGCATCATCAAAGTTGTTGGTGTAGGCGGCGGTGGCGGCAATGCCGTTAACCACATGTTCAAAGAAGGAATACACAAAGTGTCGTTCGTTCTGTGCAACACCGACAAGCAAGCCCTAGACGATTCGCCAGTGCCTGTGCATCTGCAATTGGGTAAAGAAGGACTAGGAGCAGGTAACCGACCCCTTAAAGCCAAGGCCGCTGCCGAAGAAAGCATCGACGACATCAAAGAAATGTTCAGCGATGGCACCAAGATGGCCTTCATCACAGCAGGAATGGGCGGCGGAACAGGTACGGGAGCCGCACCTGTAATCGCTCGTGTTTCCAAAGAAATGGGCATCCTCACGGTGGGTATCGTTACCATTCCTTTCCGTTTCGAAGGTCTAAGAAAGATAGACCAAGCCTTGGATGGCGTAGAAGAAATGGCCAAACACGTAGACGCTTTGCTCGTTATCAACAACGAACGCCTGCGCCAGGTTTACCCCGAACTGTCCCTAATCGAGGCTTTCAAACGCGCCGACGATACGTTAAGCGTAGCAGCAAAGAGCATTGCCGAGATAATAACCTACCACGGCTTTATGAATCTCGACTTCAACGACGTGAAGATGGTGTTAGAGGACGGTGGTGTGGCCATCATGAGTTCGGGTTATGGCGAAGGCGAAAACCGCGTTCAGCAGGCCATACACGATGCCCTTAACTCGCCTTTGCTCAACGATAACGATGTGTTCAACTCCAAGAAACTACTACTCAACATCTCGTTCAGCGAGAAGAACAACCAAGGTTCTAACCTCATGATGGAAGAGATTAACGATGTAGACGAGTTCATGGCCAAGTTCGGCCCCGACTTCGTCTTCAAGTGGGGCGTTACCTTCGACGAGAGCCTTGGCGACAAGGTGAAAGTTACCGTACTTGCCACGGGCTTTGGCGTGGAGAACATCACCACCACACCCGAAAGAACGGCCCGTAAGTCGATTGAAGACATCGAGGATGCCGCACGCAAAGCCCAAGAACGATTGGATAGAACCAAGCGCATCGACTCGTATTATGGTACCGATATGCCTGGCGGCCGCGCCAAAAGGCATACCAATATCTACCTCTTCCGCCCAGACGACCTCGACAATGAAGACATTATTTTCGCCGTCGACGAGTCGCCAACCTATGCCCGCTCCCAACAAAAGCTTGAAGAGATACGTGGTTATAGCTCTACCATGCTGAAGAAAGAACAAGACGAGGTGGAGCCGCCAACAACTATGCAGGGAACCATTAGCTTTGCATAGTAGGCTTTTCTGGGAAGTATGGGGCTATCTGCCCCTTCCGTTTCACCCATTGCATCAACCCAATTAAGATTAAAATTTATGGCTCAATTATTCGAACAGATAAGCAACGACATTAAGGAGGCGATGAGAGCGCGCGACAAGGTGCGCCTTGACACCCTTCGCAACATTAAGAAAGTGTTTCTAGAGGCCAAGACGGCACCAGGCGCAAACGACATTCTTGGAGACGCCGACGCCCTGAAAATACTTCAAAAGCTAGCTAAACAGGGTAAAGAATCTGCTGCAACTTTCGTTCAACAGGCTCGCCAAGACCTTGCCGATGCCGAATTGGCACAAGTAAAGGTTATTGAAGAATACCTACCTGCCGCTCTGTCGGAGGCCGAAATAGAGGCGAAGGTGAAAGAAATCATCGCACAAACGGGTGCTGCCACAATGAAAGATATGGGCCGCGTGATGGGCATGGCTAGCAAACAAATGGCTGGCTTGGCCGATGGCGGCACCATCTCGGCCATCGTTAAGCGACTGCTGGCCTAACCTGCCTGTTGCGTTTAGGCTTGCTTAAACCCGAAAAATTGAAAAGGTAGAAAGGCTAGAAAACTGCTGATGGCCTCTATCTCCTAGCGAGCTTTGTGTTTTGTCGCCCATTGGCGAACTGACGAGTAAGCCAGTTTGCCAATGGGCGAGTTTATTAATTCATACGTTCGTTCGGTATAAGTAATTCTCCCTCTTCCCTCTTTTTAATGGGAAGAGGTGTGCTGCATGGCCAGCCAGAAACCTTAAATTGTTATTTTTTATTTTACAAATTTACTCTAATTTTCGCGCCGTTCTAGCGAAAAAGATAGGTCAAAAAGTAGGCAAATAGCCACATTTTCTACCATTTTACTCCTTGGAACTTGTCTACTTTTAAGAACAAACCCTGCGTTTTGCACCATTTAGCCTTTCTAGAATGGTTGCCAACACGTAATTTTCCAAGCCCAATTACCCACATTTTATCCCTAAAACGCCACTTTTTAACGGCTATTTTGCCCTTTCCAACCATGAAACACATGGTTAGAAGGGGCTTTATTTATACCATTTCGTTGAATGTTTATGCGTATTGCCTTGCATTTAACGGCATTTTGTACTGCGTTTTGTACCTTTTTACCTTGCGTTTAGCACCAAAACGCATTGCATTTAGCACCAAAACGCACTGCGTTTTGCGGCATATTGCACTGCATTTAGCGACAAAACGCACAAAAGTTGGTGTAAATGGCGTTCTCTTTAAATAAAAATTCATTTTGCTGCATTCACTTACTAACCCCTTTTTGCATCAAAACAAACCTTCGCGAGAATCGATTTTTTGCACGCCGTCTTGCGCTTGGTGGAGAAAACAGGCACTCACAATGTTAAATTTCTGACCAAAAACTAGACAAAACAACTGCGCGTTTACATGTGCATGGGCAACGGCACGGAAAGCACGTACGCTTACGGCGGCCAGTGCAAGCGGTTGCAAGGCATACACCTTTTATCCCGAATTTGCGCAGTATTAGCAACAGCGTGACAAGTTTTTACGGCATTTATTGCGCATCTAAAAAAGTATTATTACCTTTACCGCTGTAATACGGCTTTTGGTTGAGGGGCAGTGCCGCTCCGAACAAAAACCAATCGCACCCTGAGGAAAATGCTTTCGCATTAAAAACGTTAACGATATAAGCACATATTCATGTAAAACAAAGTATTTATGATATCTGTCTATTCCATCAAACCGCAGTTTCAACGGGCATTAACACCTATTTTAGAGTTGTTGCATCGTGCAAAGGTTACCGCCAACCAAATCACCCTGTGGGCCGGCATCCTCTCTCTTGTCATCGGCATTTTGTTTTGGTTTGCGGGCGATGTTAGCACATGGCTCTACCTTTGCCTGCCTGTGGGACTGCTGATACGTATGGCCCTGAATGCGTTAGACGGGATGATGGCTCGTCGTTACAATCAAATCACCCGAAAAGGAGAGCTGCTAAACGAACTGGGTGATGTCGTTTCGGACACCATTATTTATTTTCCGCTGTTGAAGTATCATCCCGAAAGTCTTTATTTTATAGTGGCTTTCATTGCCCTCAGCATTATTAATGAATACGCAGGAGTGATGGGAAAGGTGCTGTCGGCAGAACGGCGGTATGATGGTCCGATGGGAAAGAGCGACCGTGCTTTCGTTCTCGGCCTCTACGGAGTGGTCTGTTTGTTTGGTATAAACCTTTCAGGATGTTCCGTTTACATCTTTGGGGCTATCGATTTGTTGCTTGTAATCAGCACGTGGATTAGGATAAAGAAGACGTTAAAAGTAACTGGAAGTTCGCAAACGCCTGAGTAAACCGACGATATAGATAAGCAGTGGAGTATGAAAAAGAAACCTTATCCAACGGTTGCGGTTTTTTCAGGCGGTGGTACACGTTATGCTTTGTATCTCGGCATGTATGCGGCGATGCAGCATTATGGCGTAAAACCCGACCTGCTGATTGCCTCTTGCGGTGGCAGTATCGCTGCCAACATTATCAATTCGTTTGCTACCGATGAGCAACGAAAGGCCTTCATACAGTCGGAAGAACTGTATCGCTTTGTGCAAAACACCCGAATGACAAGGTTTAAGATGCTGTATAAGATAGGTGTCTATTGCCAGCGCAAGGTGCGAAACACATGCTATGCACCTTATATCGAAAATATTTTCGATAAATTTATCGTAGATATGCCCACCGACATACGCCCCCTTTTGCCCTCGTTGGCTGTTCGGCCAACCCTTCCCACCATTGTAGTAGGTGCCCGATTGTTGTTCGACAGGGCCGACATCGGTAAAGAAAGAAACGGAAGAAAACTTTATCGGAAGGTGCTTTTTACCGATGCCGAGACAGCTAGAAACATCGATTTGTCTGCCATTAACTGCAATTTTAAAAGCTATGAGGGTAGTGCCATCGACTCGCAAGTTGAGCTGTTTCAAGATGTTCCCTTGCCCATTGCCACCCGCATATCTGTTTCGGATATGTTCTACGTTCAGCCCGTACATTACAACGGCGCCTATTTTGCGGGCGGAATTATTGATTTGATGCCCATAGAACTGGCCGAACAACTTGGCGAAACGATTATCTTTGAGAAGAAAAAGGGATTCGGCACCATCGACGAGGCACTTATTAGAGCCGTTTTTGGATATAGTGGAAACCGCCGATTGCAAGAAGTGATGACGCATTCGGTGAACTATTGGGTAGACACGGCCGACATGAACCAAGTGCTTGCGGGCCATTACATCGAGAAAAACATCAACATTTTCAAGCTCCGCGTAGAACTCAAACTGCCCAAAACCTATGCGCAGTTTGTAGAAGATATGGACTTTCAATGGCAATACGGATACGATAGGGTTGCCCAACATTTTAAAAACAAACAGGTATGAACATCTTTATTACGGGTGGAACATCGGGTATCGGCTTGGCCTTGGCGCGGTTTTATGCTGCCGAAGGTCATCGGGTAGGGGTGTGCGGACGAAATACGGCACGGATAGACAGGAGCGACGAGGTTAACAAACTGTTGCTTGCCTACCAGCTCGATGTGTGTGATAAGGACGCATTAACCGCAGCCGTAAAAGTGTTTTGTGCCGATAAGGGCTTGGATATGATGATTGTTGCTGCCGGATATTACCGTAACGGCGTTACCGAAGAAGTGGATTTTGAGCAGACTTCACAAATGTTGAAAGTTAATATCGCGGGTGCATTGAATGCGATGGAAGTGGCGCGAGAAACGATGAAGGCATCCGGCGGACATTTGGTTGTGATTGCTTCGGTGGCAGGATTGCTGCATTATCCGTGCGCAAGCGTATATGCCAAGTGCAAACGAGCGTTGATACAGATAGCCGATGCTTATCGCCGAAGTTTGGCCGACTATCAAATAACGGTTACAACACTTGTTCCGGGCTACATAGACACGCCGCGATTGAGAGAGATATACCGTAACGACCTTTCCAAGTGTCCGTTTTGCATGCCCTTAAATCGGGCTGTTGAAACAATGACGAAGGCCATAGCGCAGCGCAAAGCACAGGTGGTGTTTCCGCCAAAAATGCGCCTTTCCATCGCTTTCCTTTCGCTTTTACCCACTTGTTTGTTATCGGCTTTTATGCACCGAAAGACATTATGGAGCATTCCCAAATAGACGACAAAATGGTATGGGCGAGTAAACAGCCTTTGCCAAACGGTTTGATGCAGCGTTGCGGTATAGACAACAAATGCTTGCAAGCAAGCAAATACATCGCCCTTGTTATTTGTTGGGGAGTATTCTATGCTGTTTATACTTTTGCTGCAAGCTATGCGGCATCGCTTAAAGAGGTGTCTTCGCTTTGCTTTTCGTTTGAAAAGGCTATACCGTTTGTACCTTTTGCCATCTATTTTTATAGCAGTAGTGTGGTGTTTTTTATATGGGTTTTCTTCCTTTGTAATACCTTTCGTCAACTGTCGACATTAAGTAAACGCATCGTTTTTATAACCATTTTATCGGGAATTTGTTTTATTATCTTTCCGTTAAAACAAAGTTTTGTACGTCCGGAAACAGCCCATATTTTGTTTTCCGTCATCAATACGTACGATACGCCTTTTAATCAGGCCCCGTCTTTACATATAGGTTATGCCTGCATCTTTTGGAGTGGGGTGCGAAATAGCAGGTTCAGAAACTTACTGAGAATGTGGTTGGTGTTGTTAATGCTGTCTACCCTTTTGGTATATCAGCACCATTTCATCGATATTACTACGGGTTTGATGGCAGGTTTTCTGACGTTATGGATGTTTCCTTACCGTAAAAAGCGTAACCAACAAATAGCAAAGGTTTACTTTTTTGTTGCCGCCGTGGGGCTGACGGCGTTGTTGTTTGCCATCGAACATTCGGTTTTAGGAAGTATTTTTTTATTGTGGGGCATACTCGTCTTACTGTTATTGGGCCGTGCTTATAATCGCTCTAATCGGCATTTTCTTAAAGACGACCACGGCCGCATCGGTCTTTTGCGTTATATTTTCTATTTTCCCTATATCGCAGTGTATCGCCTATTGTGGCTGTTTTCTCGTCGGGCACCTGTAGAAATGGCACCCAACATCTTCGTTGGAGGCTTGCTTTCATGCCGTTCTGCGCGGAAATTCGCCCTGTTGGGAGAGGTATTGGTGTTCGATCTTTCAGCCGAATTACCCGAAAACGCCTACTTTCGCATATCGGCAGATTATCATTGTTTCCCTCTTTTGGATATTGCCACTATCCCCAAAGCCTGTGAGGAGCGTATTGTAAACACAGTTTTAGAGAAGATGAAAGCCGATGAAGTGCCTCGAAAGCTATATATTCATTGTGCAATGGGCCGTTTTCGGAGTCGCCGAATAGGTGAAGCGGTGCTGTTAACGATAAGTAAGAATTTAACCAGAGATAAAAATGGAAACAGGAACATTTAAGAGTTTTGACAACGCAGACATTTTTTATAGGGTGTGGAATTACAACCCTTCGCAGAAAACCATTGTGATATTGCATCGCGGGCACGAGCATTCGGGACGTTTGCAAGCCTTTGCCGAGAACGAGCAATTTGCTCATTTCAACATCTTTGGCTTTGACATGCGTGGACTGGGGCACACTTCGCAACCCGTTTCGCCCCATTTTATGGACTATGTGCGCGACTTGGATGCTTTCGTAAAATACCTCCATGAGCAGTATGGAATTGTTGAGAGAGACATCTTTGTGGTGGCTAACAGCATTGCAGGCGTAATTGTTTCGGCGTGGTGTCACGACTTTGCGCCCCGTATTGCCGGTATGGCACTTCTTGCTCCTGCGTTTACCATTAAGCTATATGTGCCTTTTGCAAAGACGGGAATTGCGTTGGCAGCCCGGCTTTTCAAACACCTAACGGTGCCCAGTTATGTAAAATCGAAGGTGTTGACACATGATGTGGAACAGCAAAAGGCGTACGACACCGACCCGCTAATTACTAGAGAAATTGATGCGCACTATCTCTTGGATTTGCTGAAAGCAGGAAAGCGTATAGTAGAAGATGCTGCTGTCATTACCATACCTACGCTGTTACTTTCTGCCGGTAAAGATTACGTGGTGAAAGACGATATGCAAAAGCGTTTTTTTGTTGACATCAGCTCCACCCAAAAGCGGTTTATCAAGCTCAAAGGGTTTTATCACGGGCTATTGTTTGAAACGCAACGTGAGCAGGTTTACAATCCTATCGCTGAGTTTATTAACCGCTGTTTCTCACTCGAACAACCGCCAACGACCTGTATGCCTGATAAATTTACAGTTGACGAGTATAACAAAATGGCCCTGAATATGCTTCCCCGAATTGAACGTTGGGGCTTTCGGATACAGAAATGGATGCTCCATCACTTGGGATTTCTTAGTAAAGGAATGCGTGTAGGACTAAAATATGGTTTTGATTCGGGTATGTCTCTGGATTATGTTTATCGCAACCAAGCGCAGGGATGCGGACCAATTGGGCGATGGATAGACAAAGGCTATCTTAACGCCATTGGTTGGAGAGGAGTGAGAATACGCCGAGAGCATCTCATCGCAACCGTAGAAGAACGTATTGAAACGCTTAAACAGCGCAATGAACCCGTGAAAATACTCGACATTGCCGGTGGAACGGGTAATTATTTGTTCGACATCAAGCGCAAGTTTCCTGAAATAGAAGTGGTTATAAACGATTTTTCGGAAGCAAACATTGCTTTCGGCGAGGCACAGATACAACAACAAGGACTTCAAAAGATACGGTTTACTCGTCTTGATTGTTTTAATAAAGACTCATATCGACAGCTGAATTTTGAGCCTAATATCGTTATTATTTCTGGTATATTCGAGCTTTTTGGTGATAACGAGCTTGTTTGTAAGGCCATCTCAGGTGCTTTATCCGCACTGCAACCAGGCGGCTTTTTGGTCTATACCGGTCAGCCTTGGCACCCTCAGTTAAAAATGATTGCTTTCGTATTAAACAGCCATCAAGAGCGCGATTGGATTATGCGGCGGCGTTCGCAACGCGAACTGGACAGCCTTTTCGCCTTTTATGGCTTAACCAAATGTGGCATGAAACTCGATAACTTCGGCATTTTTACCGTTAGTTATGGAATGAAATAAGTTGCAAACGGGCTTTTTCTTCAGCCGCAGACAAATCAGTTGGGGTGTCGTTATCAAAGTAAGATGTGTTGACGGCGATGTTTCGGCGTGTCAAAGTCATTTTCCAATTACCCGTCGCCCTGCCATTTTGTAGGATAAGAGGAAAGAAAATACCGTTGTTAGTAAATGCTTTGCTGTTGTGAGAAGCTTGCAAAACATCGCCGCGATACTTGTAGGCAATGATGTATTCGTCGTAAGCAGGCAGAAAGATAAAGCTTTCTTTCGCTTTGATGTCGATTGAAGAAGATTCGTGCAGCAGGTAAGTTTTATCGTTGAGAACGACTTTTTGAAGCTCTTTTTCAATAATTTCAACGCTCAATCGCGCCTCTTTCATTGACAATCCCGACCACCAACAGAAGTCGTCTAACGTTGCGGGGGCATGACTTCTAAAATAATTGCGTGCCAATTTGCTCAACGCCTCGTCTTTTGTGGGTAAGGGCATAGGGGCTACTCGCTCGTCTAAGAGCATGTAGGTATGTGTGTTTCCCGCTTCAGGGCCGCTGCAAATGAGTGCCTCGCATTCGGCATTCTCCAAAAAGCGGTTCATAAAAATTGTGTCCGAAGGTAAGCCTTTTTCAGCTATTCGTTCTGTAATTTGCTGTTTGGTAAGGCTCTTTCCACCGCTTAACATATCATAGATATGCTGGTTAGCGGTATCGTACATCTGCTCGGTGATGGTCAGTCCGTGTCCTTTCATCAACGATGCGTAGGCAGATTTCAGCCTGTTGCACGACAATTTGAGCATCCAACGAATATCGTTTGGGCTTACATAATGCCATGTAGGGCGTAGTACGTGGGTGCGAAGAATTTCTCCACGGTCGAGGGCTTGCTTGATTTGCTGCATCGTTGCGCCACGTGTACGTATTCCTAGTGCCAGCTTTGCCATTCGGGGTTGTTGTGCTTGTATGGCTCCCATCCAGGCTACAACATCTTTTACGTTGGTAAAATCGGGGTTAATTAACTGTTGGGCGCACAGCCGAATCATTGGGATATTTATTTTTTTCATGCCTTTTGTGGGGATGTTTACTTCTTGCAAAGGTAATCAGAAATGTGTAAACTCGGTATCAAAATGGTGTTAGCCCCTTTGATTTCTTGGTTAGGTAGTCTTTAGTAAAGTTCATTGGGCTTGTTTTTACAAGGGGACTTCGTGGTGAAACCTTAGGATTAGACAAAAATGGCTGTATCGGATGCTCTCTTGATACAGCCATTTCTGCCGTCTGTAAGTGGTTCGTCTAGAATTTAATCATAATCCCGACCGTGGGGAGAATGGTTCCACTATAGTACACCAGTGGACGAAGCAACTGTTTGGTGTGGGGCGAAGTGGGGTCGTCCATTACACGCCCCTCAGTGTCACGATTGGTATATATCGGTTTGGATGGCATATTGCTGATGTACGCATTCTGCACATCGAGATATAGATTGAGCATCCAATGCTTGAAATAGAACTCCTTATCCAAGCGCACATCCAGCTGATGCGCATCGGCAAGGCGTAGCGTGTTGAATTGCTCGTAGTCGGTATAGGCCTGATTGGTAATAGACCATGCAGCCTTGTTTGTAGAACGCTCCACATCAATGGGCGAATAAGGAGCACCGCCTATGTAACGCCAGCGAGCCGAGATGTACCAGCCTTTGGGTAACTTGTAGCTTGTTGTAAGATTTAGGATGTGCCTCGTGTCCCATGAAGAGGGGCGGTAGATGCCGTTTTTGTCTGTAAACTCACTCCTAAAAAGCGTGTACGAAGCAGTTAGATCTATATCACGCCACCCCATAAGCTTAGCCACTACTTCGACGCCATAGGCCCTACCGTCGCCCGTAGACATAACGGCCTCATCGCCAACTTGCCCATAGTCCACTCCCTTACTGGCCAAACTAATTCCGTCGGTAAGGGAAATAGGATAGTTACTATACTGCTTATAGAAGCCCTCAAGAGAGAAACGCAGGAAGTTACCGGGATGATATTCCATGCCCACAATAGCTTGATTGGAGGTGATATACTTGAGTGCATTGCTGCGATTGACATAGTTTCCCTCGGTATTGCGGTAGCCCATCGTTGTGTAGGAGGGGGGCATCGCATAGCGCCCGATGTTGGCATTGAGGTCGAAGTCTTCCGAAAATGAATACGACAGCGATAGTCTGGGCGACAATTGCTTGAGCGGATTGCTCATGCTGGCTGTGAAAGTGTTGCCCACTAAATTTACTCCAAGTGAAACCTTGAACCGATTGTTAAGGTACTGATCCGACGCTTGCACGAAGGCTTGATAAGAAAGCAGGTCGATGCTGCTGTGATATTGGAAGGGGACAACATTTTCCGAAGTGAACTGCAAGCGATAGACGTCATTGACATAGTTGCTGTACTTGATGCCAGCTCCAAAGTTCAGTTTGACAGGTAGCGTAGTAAAGTTGCGTTCGTAGCGTAGTTTAATCTCGGCTTCGTCCGATTGGTAGTCGGATATTTTGGATGCCGACTTATCGTTATCTTTATACTTTACACCTGCGTTGCGCAGCATGTTTCGGCTTAGAATCCAACTATCGACGAAGTGTTTGCCGTAGTGTTTGTAGGCCAACCCGAAGGTATAGTTCCACTGGGAGTACTCGGGCAGGTAGCCTAGTATGTATTTCTGCGCCTCGGTACCTGTCTGTTCGAGGTTTCTGTTGAGGCTCATGTTGTCAATAGCACCTATACCAATCACAGTAATCTCGTGATGCGGGTTGATGCGCCATTTGTATTTCATTTGAAAGTCGTTGTAGGTAGGCAAAAAAGGCAAGCCAATTGCCTTAAATAACCACTGCAAATAAGATTGACGAAAAGAGACGATGAACGAAGCATCCTTGCCCAAAGGGCCGTCTAAGGTAATCCCTGCATCCGATGCACCTACCGCAACCTTTGTGTGCAATCTGTCTCTGCTACCATCTTTTTGCTTGATCTCCATCACGGAGCTAAGGGTATTGGGCCTGTTAGCAGGGAAAGCTCCCGTATAGAAACTGATTTCGCGCACAAAGTCGGGGTTAATGATGCCGACAACTCCTCCCGATGCCCCTTGTGTGGCAAAGTGATTAATCACGGGTATCTCTATGCCATCTAGGTAAAATACATTCTCTGTGGGGCCTCCGCCACGTATGATGAGGTCGTTCCGATTAGGAGCTGTTGCACCAACTCCTGGCAGTATTTGCACCAGTTTGGAAACATCGCGATTGGCCCCAGCACTCTTCTCAATCTGATGTACCCCTAAAGTGAGTACCGAGACCGGACTCTCGGTTGGGCGAAGCAACAGATTGGGGCTAACAAAAACTTCTCGGAGCGTTGTGGAGGCTTCGCTAACCATGATATCTATAAAAGTAGTTTGATTACCCAGTACTTGTAATTCTTCGGATATTTTAGTCTCGAAGCCTACCATGCTGACGACGATTTTATGGAAACCTGGCTGTACGCCCGTTATTGTAAACGTTCCTTCTATAGAGGTTTTCGCACCGAGAGAAGTTCCTTGTACTTGTACTGTGGCGAACTCTAGTGGTTCGTTGTTCTTGTCATTGATGACGCGCCCTTGGATAATTCCTGTTTGGGCAAAACCATTATAGGCGAGCAGGAAGGCCAAACATAATAAACTGTATATCCGCATTGTTGCTTAATTGAAAAATAGATGTAGTCAAATAGTCCCTACCAGCTGTTCGTAAGGATTACCTAATCTTGTTTTACAAAGATAATACAATTACTAACAAACGCAACAATAAAAGAACAAGATTATACTATTTACGCCAGTTCGGTATAAGAAAGTTCGCTAAAAGGTTAATAGTCTTGCTGTTGTTTTGTGTTTTTATAGTTGAAAATCACTAACTTACAAAGCACATACAGCCATGATTTCCTCTGACAAAGCTACTGAAGTATTGTGTATATTGGATGAGTTAAGTAAGAATTTAGATGCCGAATGAACTAAAAACCTCCATGTTGCACCCGTAGGTGAGGGATATAAGCGCATGAGAAACCGCAAGTGCCAAATGTCTAAGAGCGAAACCATAACCATTCCATCGTTCGCATTTTCATCGTTCAGAAAATGCGCTTGCTAAGCCTTGATGATGCATTATTACGTTAACCGCCGTGTTAAATACATTTTGTACCAAAGCGAGGGCTGAAAAAGCTCGCTACAAGCGCTTATGGGCTGTGGAATGAAAGATGGCGTTTGGAGGTTAGAAGGGTGAGCTGTTGGCGGTGATGGGCTGTGAAATGAATGGCCTAGATAGTGCCAAGCAGGTATCTAACGTTACGAGAGGCTGGGCATTAAAGGTACAGCGGTGCCTCGTTTCCCATGTTAAAAAGCAAGTCGATAACGCTTAGGTTTGGCAAGAAACCGTGACGTTGGGCGAACACTTGGTAATAGGGGCGAGGCGTAAAGTCGGGGTCGTGGGGCGGATTTTTGGGCACGATGGTGTCGCGGAAGTCTTGAAAGGTGGGGAAAGTGCCAGTGTCGGCATCGACAAAAGCGGCTGGAAGGCTTGCACCCGATGCCAGTTGCGCCTGCGTTGGCACAAAGGCGGGGGTGAGAATAATGTTGGGTGTAAAGTCGAGTAGGGTGCAAATGGTGTGCGTTAGTTCGAGGTTGAAGTCGAAAAGAAAGTCGAAACGACGCTCGAAAAAGGGGCGAAAGTCGTCGGCGTAGTACTCAAAAAAAGGGCTTTCGTTATAGGCCGACACGATGGCTTGCCAGTGAATGTGCCGCCAATTGCCGTGGTCGCTTATGCGAATGTCTTTCATAGCCATGCGCGAGGCCTGCTCGCCCGATGGCCGTTCGATGGGGATGGTTAGGGCTTGTGACCCATTGGCCGTGGCTATGATACAGCGGTTGCGGTAGGTTTGCTTGATGAAATGGTCGTGTTGCTCCATCCAACAGCCATTGCTTTGAAAGAGTTTGGCATACCATTGTACAGGGGCGAGATAGGCAGAAGAGAGTAGTGGGAACATGTTTTGTGTGCGGATTTAATGAGATGAGTGAGAATGTTGGGGCTGATGTAAACACGGGTGTAGGGAGATTGACCGCCGCAGGCACGCTGAACATGCAGAGAAAGGCCGATGAAACCTGAAAAACAAGTGGGACAAATGCAACATGGCTGGCTCGATATAAGCCAAGAACACAGCGTTGCATTTGTCCCATCGCTCTTAGGTATGTGCTAAAATCCAGTGGAGGTAAGTTTTAGAACCAGCCTTTAATCTGCGGCATTGCGCCTATAATACCCTTGGCGGCTAAGGCTAAATCATTTTATCTTATCCACACAAGTGAACAAGCGGTTCCATCTGATGCCCTTAAATCCGGGATGGTCTACATCATGCGACCACCAAATGAATATGGGTTTGCCCACCACATGGTCTTCGGGTACAAAGCCCCAATAGCGCGAGTCGGCCGAATTATGTCGGTTGTCGCCCATCATCCAATAGTAGTCCATCTTAAAGGTGTAGCTGTTGGCGGGCTTGTTGTTGATGTATATTTGTCCGTTGCGCACGTCAACCTCGTTGTCTTCGTACACGCGTATGGCACGTTCGTACATCGGCAGGTTGGCTAAGCTAAGCTTAATGGTAGCCCCTTTCTTGGGAATCCATATCGGTCCGTAGTTATCGCGCGTCCATTTCGTGTTGGCATTGAGGGGATAGAGGTCGCCTGTGGGTGCATCGGTGTTCAGTTTCACGCTCTCAACGATGTCTTTTCGTGCGGCAAGTGCCTTTGCAGCCTTTGCTGTAAGTGGCATAACGCCGCTTGTGTTAAGGCTTTGCAGGTCTTCTTGCGTTATGCCTAGGCTTGTAAGCAAGTCGTCGGGCAGCATTCCTTTCAGCTTAACATAATAGGTGTATTGCACGTTTTCGGGTTCTTTGTTGGGCTTGCCGTCGAGGTAAACGATGCGGTTCTTTATTTGTAAGGTTTGTCCTGGCAGGCCCACACAACGCTTAACGTAGTTCTCGCGGCGGTCGGTGGGCCGCGAAATAAGGTCGCCATACTCGTTGGGGTTTTGCAAGATGTAGGTGCGCCCTAGTTCATAGATGTGCTGGAAGTAGGTGCGTTGTTGCAAAAGCGACATGCTGTCGAGGTTAACGGGCTGGTTAGCTTGGTCGTAAAGCTGCTTGCCATACGAGTAAACCATTTGGTAATAGTCGGCAGCAGCCCATCGTGCCTCGTTAACAAGGCTGTCTCCCGAGGGATAATTAAACACAACGATGTCGTTAAGCTTAACGTTTCCCAGGCCTTTTACGCGGCGATAGTCCCAATGTGGCACCTCAATGTACGACTTAACGTTAATCACCGGCATGGTGTGTTGGGTTAGTGGCATGGTGAGCGGCGTTTGTGGGATGCGCGGACCGTAGCTCAGCTTGCTTACAAAGAGGTAATCGCCCGTGAGCAAACTCTTTTCGAGCGAGCTTGAAGGGATGACGAAGTTTTGGAAGAAGAACAGGTTGATGAAGTAAACAGCCACAAGGGCGAAGACGATGGCATCTACCCAGCCCATGATAAAGCGTGTTGGTCCTTCGGAGTCTTTCCACCATTGCCACTTTATTTTCTTCGAAATATAAACGTCGTAGATGAAAGGCAGAACGAGCAATCCCCACCAACTTTCCACCCAAAAGAGGAATGCGAGGTAGAGAAGTGCCACGATGATGAATTTAGTCCACTGCTTGCGTGGGTTGAATTCTTTCTTTTTCTTGTTTATCATTGCAAGTGTTAGTTATATGTTTTGTGCCTTTTGCCCTTGTTGGCGTGCTGAAAACTCGGTTGGTTTTGGTGCCGTTTGGGGTGCAGGCGCATGTTTTTTGCTAGGTCGTTAGGCGGGTTCTAAAAGTTCCGCGCTGTTGTTTGGCGCTTTGTTCAGTACCGCTCTTCGATGTCTTTTGGGTGGTTACCTACGCAGGTTAAACCTAAGAATCCATCAAAGGTAATTTTTAGAACCAGCCTTTAAAGAGGTCGTTCATCGTTAATAAGCCATTGTGTGTGGCGGCATATTCGGCAGCCAGCACTGCGCCTTCGGCAAAACCGCGGCGCGAATGGGCGTCGTGGGTGATGCTGATGCAGTCGGCCTCGCTGTCGTAAACGATGGTGTGGATGCCTGGAACCTCGCCGCGACGGAAACTGTCGATGGCCAATTGGTCGTCGGTTGTTTGCTCGCTGGGTACGATTGAGCCGTCGGCCAAGTGCTGTTCGCCCTTAACCCACGTTGTTTTGCGGTCTAATTGTGCCACCACTTCCTCGGCCAAAGTAATGGCCGTGCCCGATGGCGCGTCTTGTTTGTGCACGTGATGGGTTTCTTCGATGTGCACATTGTATTGCGGAAAGCGGTTCATCAGTTCGGCCAAGCGGCGGTTGAGGGCTTGAAAGATAGCCACGCCAATAGAGAAGTTGCTGGCCCAAAACAGCGTTTGGCCTTCTTCTTGGCACATCTTGCGCACCTCTTCGCCGTGTTGGGCAAGCCATCCCGTGGAGCCCGACACCACTTTTACGTTGCGTGCAAAGGCCTTGCGGTAGTTGTCGAAGGCCGCTTGGGGCGTGGTAAACTCGATGGCCACGTCTGCCGATGCAAAGGCGGGGCTGTCGAAGTCGGCTTGGTTGTCTTTGTCGATGATGCAAACGATGTGGTGGCCGCGTTGTTTGGCAATCTCTTCAATCATGCGGCCCATCTTTCCGTAGCCTATAATGGCGATGTTCATGGGTTGTATTTTTTCTGCAATTATGATGTAATGCGTTCTCGGCAATTAGCCTTTGAACTTGCTGTGGGGCAGTGCTAACGGCGCGTAATGCCCTAATTTACTGCGCAAAGTTAGCGAAAAAAGGGGTAAAAGCCATCTTTTTCGCCTTTTCATTTTATCCCCTTTCACCTTTTTTAGACGTAAAGATGGTAGCTGCCGCCTGCCAATAGCTTTAAAATCCCTTTCATTTCGAGTTGGAAAAGCAACACGGTGAGTTGCGAAATGGGGATGTTGGCCGTTATCGACAGTTGGTTTATGGGTTGGTCGTTAAGCTTTTGCAACGCCTGTACCACGGCTTGTTCTTCGCCAGAGAGTTGTGGAAACAATTGTCGCTCTATGCCTTGACGTGTGGCTTGCATGCGTTTGAAGTCGGTTTCCCACCCTAGCGCGTGCACAAAGTCGGCTGCCGAGGCAACCAGTTGGGCCTTATGGTCGCGTATCAGGTTGTTGCAGCCCTCGCTATATGGTGCGCCAACGGGACCGGGGAAGGCGAAAACATCGCGGTTGTAGTCGCGAGCGATGGCCGCAGTGATAAGTCCGCCGCCATGTGCAGCACTCTCTACCAGCACACAAGCATCTGAAATGCCGGCCACAATGCGGTTTCTTCGCACAAAGTTTAGCTTGTCGGCATTGGTGTTGGTGAGAAATTCGGTGAGCAGTCCGCCCTGTGTAAGCATTTCGTTGGCCGTTTGTTTATGGCGAGTGGGGTAGAGATAGTCCAGCCCATGAGCCAGCACGCCCACCGTGTCTAGCCCGTTTGCCAAGGCTTGTCGGTGTGCGTTGATGTCTACGCCGTAAGCCAGTCCGCTAACGATAAGCACTTCGGGGCAAAGGTTTTTCAACTCCGAAACAAAGCGGCGAATAAGGTCTTGCCCGTAGGCTGTGCAGTGGCGCGTGCCAACAATGTTGATAACGCGCGCCCGATTAAGGCTGGCTGTACCTTTATAAAACAGCACTAGCGGTGCATCATCGCAGTTTTTAAGTCGTTGCGGGTAGTTGTCGTCGGCCAAAGCAAGTGCCTGTATGCCGTTGCGCAGGTTGTATTCCATCTCGGCATCGGCCGCTTTGAGGTGCTGTTCGATGTTGCTCATAGCCTCTTGTAGGCGTGGCGAGGCATCGGGCAGCACCTCGCGCAAGTCGTTTCGGTGTGCAATAACGGCCGTGGCCGAACCCAACAGTCGGTATAGCTGTGCCAAACCAGCAAGGTTAAAGTAGTTAACGCGTGTTAGCGCGATGGCGTTTCGGGTCTCGTTGTCGTTCATGGATGGAGGAGGTTTATAGTTGACGAGTTAACAAGCAGACAAGTTTACACGTAGACAAGTTAACGAGTTGACGTGTTTACAAATATACAAGGCCATAGCCAAGTAAACATGTTACCCGTCAACATGTGTACTTGGCTCTATTTCCTGTCGCTTCTATAACCGTTAGTTAACGTGAACATGGGTTATTTATCGGCCGATTGCTGATCTATAAAGGGTGCGAAAGCCTTGTCTATTTCCTCACTTCGGCTCAGTCTGCCGTTCACTAAGCATACAAGTTCGGCAGTGGCACGGAACGAAAGTTTATCATCTCGCTTGCGGAAGATGTCGTGATGGAACACATATCGGATGCCTTCTTGCGTAATACGGAGTTTAGAAACAAGGATATCATCGCATTGTAGTGGCGTTTTGTATTGCAAAGTCATGCGTGCCACCACGGCGTCCACTCCCTTTTCGTGCAGACCGGCAAAGCTTAGTCCTGCGTGTTTCAAGAAAAGGTGGCGCGTGTGTTCTGTGTAATGCAAATAATTGGCGTTGTTAACAATGCCTTGGATGTCGCATTCGTAATCGCGAACTTCCATCTCGGTTGTGAATGTGTACATATATATAGTTATTTAAAAAGCCTCACCCCAACTATAATCGGCCTCACCCCCAACCCCTCTCCAAGGGGAGAGGGGAGTGATATGCCTTATTAGTTGATGAGTTAGTTGTTGAGTAGTTGAGTTGTTGAGTAGTTGAGTTGACAAGGATTGCCGTCCACTCTGCAACCAAGCATTTGGCTTAACTCCTTAACTCCATAACTCCTTAACTCCTTAACAAGTATTGCCGTCCACTCTGCAACCAAGCATTTGGCTTAACTCCATAACTCCTTAACTCCTCAACAAGTTATCTCCTCAAATATTCATACCCAATTCTGCACCTTAGGCAGTTTTTGCGGTCGCAATATTCGTTTTTAAGCTGTATGAGTGCTTGCGTGTCGCCAGCGTTATTCACTTCTAGTCCGCACGACTTCCACATCCTAACGATGTGGTTATCCTCCGCTTTCAGTTCATCGAGCAGCTGATAGGCGCGGTCGCACAGGGCATCGTTGTGGCGATGACGGCCGTAAGCGAAGAGAACAGGCGCAACGGTGTTGAGGATGAGTACATCGCGCGAGGCCGTAGAGAGTGCTTTGTCGCTGGCTTTGCTTTCTCCGCCAAACACATAATGCGTTTGCCAATAGCCCGAAACCTGCGTGGCCAAGGCTTTACGCAGCTGTGTTAGATTATCGCAAGCCACGATGTTGGCCAACGATGCGCGGCGCGAATGGTGAAGAACGGCCAGTTGCGACAGTCGGATGTGTGGAAAATTCTGCGGCCGAAGTCGAAGAAACAACCACAAGGTAGGGTCTAGTGGCTGCAAGTTAAACTTGTGCGCAAGGTAAGCGTACTCCTTTTTAAGTAGCCCAAAATAGCCATCTGTCGTGGCTGCCTCTCTGTGTCGGGTGGGTATGGCCACATCATTTAGCAGTCCTGCCTGCCCCATAAATAGTGCCTCAATCTGAAAAACGTTGTCGCGATGGTGGTCTACGCATCGCAAAGGCACATTGGCAGCCCAGCGTTCGAAGGCATCGCCGTTTACGCCGAACCCAAAATTGCGCGCCAAAGTGATGAAGAAGGCATCTTCCCACGAGCCATTTGCTCGCTCAACGCGCCGTATCACCGCCTCGGTTTTGCTTTCAAGCCGCTCTGTTTGTAGGGCGGCGAGCCAGCTGTGCAGCGTAAGCCGCTGCAATTGGGGGATGATGTGGTGGCAAGGCGGGAACTTATCGGCCGCCAACAGCTCGCCATAGTGAGCCGCTAGGCCGCTAGGCACGGCCAATTCCATTTGTGGCAGTTGCTTGCCGTCTTGCGTTAGGCACTCCATGTCGGCCTTTCCCACCACGTGCAGCACCACATTATTATATCGCGGGTCGTTGTGATGCCCATGTTCAAACCATTGCGAGGCCATATCGTGTATCTCTACGTTGCCCACCCAGAGCGTATCTCCAAGCTTAACCTTGGCGTTAAAGAAGTCGGCACCGGCGTTGTCGTTGTGCAATCCCACGTCAATCACCTCCACATCTACGCCTTCGGTTGTTTTCAAAGGTGCAGTTGCGAATAGCTTGTGTTTCCAAACATAGTGCAATAGCTGTTCCATGGGCATGTCGATATAAGGGTTCGTGGCACAAAAATATAAAGAAAAAACGAAAAAGCGGTCTTTTGGGGCAAGAAATATCCAAGTTTTTTGCATTCCGTTTGGGCGCAGGCAGCCCCCTTGTCTGCATGTTTTGTTTATTGGTTAAGTCTTCGTACCTTTGCAATTATGAAAATAGGAAACATATCGTTTGATGCTCATCCGCTCTTCCTAGCCCCGATGGAAGACGTCACCGACATAGGGTTCCGCCTGCTTTGCAAACGTTTTGGCGCGGCAATGGTGTACACCGAGTTTGTTAGTGCCGAGGCATTGGTGCGCTCGGTTAAGTCTACCGTGAGCAAACTAACCATCAGCGACGAGGAACGCCCCGTGGGAATACAAATCTACGGGCGCGATGTGGAGTCGATGGTAGAGGCTGCACGCATTGTGGAACAAAGCCGTCCTGATGTGATTGACATCAACTTTGGTTGCCCCGTGAAGAAAGTGGCAGGCAAAGGGGCTGGTGCGGGCATGCTGAGAAATGTGCCCTTGATGTTGGAGATAACACGCCAAGTGGTGCGCGCGGTGCGTACGCCCGTAACGGTGAAAACGCGATTGGGATGGGATTGCGAAGAAATTATCATCCCCACGTTGGCCGAACAGCTGCAAGATTGTGGCATAGCAGCCCTTACCATACACGGCCGAACGCGCTCGCAGATGTACACGGGCGAGGCCGACTGGCGTTATATCGGCGAGGTGAAGGCCAATCCGCGTATCCATATCCCCATTATCGGCAACGGCGACATTTGTACGCCGCAGCAAGCCAAAGAGGCTTTCAACCGTTACGGCGTTGATGCGGTGATGGTTGGACGTGCCACTTTCGGACGGCCTTGGGTGTTTAAGGAGATGAAAGACCATCTTGAAGGCTTGCCCCAAGACCCTTCGCTCACCATCGACCGAAAGATTGACTTGCTGGAAGAGCAACTGCGCATCAACATTGAGCGTATAGACGAATATCGCGGCATACTGCACACGCGCCGCCATCTGGCAGCAAGTCCTATATTTAAGGGCATTCCTGATTTTAAACAGACGCGTATCGCCATGCTTCGTGCCGATAAACAAGAAGAACTAATTGCCATTTTGGAAGGCTGTCGTGAACGATTGCGGGGGTTGGGGCAGACTGTTGGGTGATACGCTGCTCACATCTTTCTCGGCTACCAAAGGCTTGGTGTGGGCAGGTTGATGGCAAAACATTTGTTGATTGATGAAAAGATGAAACCTGTTTGTTCTGAACATCGCTTCTTAACTGGTGTTTCTCCAAGTGTGTTTGCACATTATTGGCGTTCGAATTCAATACATTCTGCTTTGATGGAGAAGGGTGATTCTATGATAAGTTTCGACTGGTTGGCGTCGAAAAATTGAACACTGCTCTTCCCTGCAAGTATAAACGTTTTGCTTAAATATAATATATTCAGGTTCGTGATGTTGTTATGCATCAGATACCAACAGCCTTCTGTCTCTTCGTCTACTTGCGTAGTCCAGTCGGTTATCATAGGCTTTTCGTCCACCGTCACCTGTTGTCATATTTTAAACAGTAAGTGTGCGGTATATTTCCCATCGGCTTTAAAGATGATTTCTCGCTTAATCTGTTTTATCTCTGTTTGGCTAAAATGAAGCCAATGCCCCACAACCAGCTCACAACACTTGCCATTCAGAATCTTTGTAGTTTCCTCTTCGTCTTCGTTTACCACAATGTGCGAGTGGTGGCATGATATAAGTAGTACGCATAGCACCACAGTTACTCTATCATGAATCTGCATTAGTTAAAGTTTAGAATAAATACTAGGTAGTGCCACATCTAAGATTGGACAAAGATGTGACACTTTATACTAGTGGCCTTTTGGCTATGGTAAACACCTATAGGTAGAGTCGAGTGTTATTCCGAGTTCAGAAATGCATTTCTCTTTTTGTTTTATAGACACTAATGAGTCATTCTCAAGTGTGAGTAAAGTAGTGATAATAAATCCTTGATTTCTAACCCTAGCTGTCCCTTTATAAGATAACGTATTGATAATTTTTTTATCCTTTTTTAAGACATCTTCTGTGAACGGCTTACCTAGAATGCGGACAATCTCGCCTCTACTCATTCCTAGAGAGATGCTACCGTGTGGAAACTTTGACGACGAACGTAAAGTTGCACATGAAGATAGGTATAGCGTAGCGGCAAATAGTATTAGTTTTAAATAAGCCATACTACATAACTTTTATTGTTCTCTTTGAATTAAGCATAGATTTTGTTATCGTGATCTTTTTTGCTTCTCCTTTATTGCCATTAATTGGGGTTAAGTCTAATACAGCATCAGTTTCTTGAACATCAACGCCTTGCCATCTACCTTTGATATTGATTCTTTTTCCTGATGTGAGGCCAATACATGTGGCAATGTACTCTACGTCCATGTTATATTTATACAGAGTTAAATTCATTCTTGCGGTGTATTTTGCAGGAACAAGGATTGGATATTCTCTATTAATGGTGGTTGAATGTTCCTCACTTTTCCCGTATGTGAATTCTTTCCCAAATGATGTGGACGTCGTAATTTTACCACCAGCAACAAATGGAACTTTTACAGATGCTTCTACACTCAGGCTAAGGCTGTAGGATGTCTTTTTAACGAAATTAGACGTTTCTTTGTAAGTGCTAGATATACTAAACGTGTGTTTCTGTTCAATAGGTCCGTTGTTGGTAAATCTATCAGAGAACAGTAGATCTGGATTCTTAGCAAGTGTTGCAGTTGCGTCTATATTGAAACGGATGCTTTCAATTCTAAACTTCTCTGCTGGGATAATTTTGAATTCTTGTCTTGGAGATTGTTTATACCGCTCGAAAATGATTTTTACTCCATTTGCAGTGATTACATTATAATATACTGCCCACCACGGATTACTCCCATTTTGTTCAGGGAAATCCTCATTTTCAATAATGTAAGCTTCTGAAGAATACTTCGCGCGCTTAATGTCCCAAGAAGCCCCAAAGAGATCGCCTTTATTATCGTTACTTGCATAGAGCACTTTTACCTTTGGTTGATTGGTATAAGATCCTATTCTGATGGGCGTTCCTGTTTGTTTAGAATATATTAGATAAGGAATACCTGAAACTGCAGGAAGAATTTTTAGGTAGAACTTTTGATTGTCGTGTGCATCATTGAGTGTAGACATGAAAAGTTCCTTCCCTTTCTCCGTTGCACTTAAGAACTGATGGTGGCTTGTGTTTCCCTGTACTTGTAAGAAAATAGGAACTTCTTCAAGCTGCCTCAATTCCTCATCTAAGCCATTGTCATGAGCAGTTCTTGTTACAGTTCCTTTCTGAAGTTGTTTGCGATCTCCTGTAAAAGGTGTGATTAACCCCTTTGCCTCTAAAGAGTCCGAAGTCTCAACAACTTTTGGGGATGAAGAATCATAAGGTGCACTGAAATCGGCGTCAGTTGAATCAGAGCAACTAAAAATGGCAAGTACAAAGGTGACTACCATAAATGATAAAAAATAACTTGTTTTCATAATGATAAATGTTTTGTTTGATATGACAAAGTTACAAATAAAAACAATACCCACCCTTGCTTTTAGATAAATTAACAATAGATTTTTTGAGAGTTGCTTTATGTAGTTTAGTGGAAATATTTTCAAAGTAATGTGAAGTTTTATTGTGAATAAGAACACGTTTCTTACTACAGACGTAAATGTTGAGCAATGAGGTCGTCTTGGCCTTTAAGACCTCTTATAAATTGAGAGGGGTTTATTATCTTTAGTATTGCGAAAAAACAAGATAAACACTCCTCTCGTGTACGAAATGCTGGACAAATGTACAATATAATTTGAAATTCTGACCCAATTATCAGTGGCAAAACGTGGGTATGCCTCGAAAAGTAACTTGTTGAAGGCCTTTGAGTGCATTCTCTGCGAGTTGAAAGCATCTTTCCAGTGGCACATAATGAGGGAGAAATCAAGATGACCTCTTTATGTTTCTTATGTTCTTATGCCAAAATGGATGCATTTATGTTAAAACACGAAAAAAGAACGATTAACTCGGTCACTTGTCCACTCGTCAATTCGTTAGTTACTGTAATCTTTTCGATAAAAATTTAACATTATGAGTGCCCTTTTTCTCAACCAACCGACCATCTTGCTGCAAAAAATCGATTCTCGCGGAGGTTTGTTTTGGTGCAAAAAGGGGTTAGTCTGTGAATGAGGTAAAATGAATATTTATCACAAGAGAACGCCATTTACACCAGATTTAGGGCTATTTACTGCCAAATATGGTGCATTTTGCCGCTAATTGCAGTGCAATTTGGTGCAAAACGCAGTGCGTTTTGGTGCTAAATGCAGTGCGTTTTGGTGCTAAACGCAAGGTAAAATGCTGCTAAATGCGGTGTAAAATGCTACTGAATGCAAGGTGAAAAGTATAAAAATCCACCGCAATTGGTATAAATAAACCCTTTACGGTCATTAAAAACATGGCCGGAAAGGGCAAAATAGTGGTTAAAAAGTGGGATTTTAGGGGCAAAAAGCGAGTAATTGGGCGCAAAAAATAATGAGTTGGCAACCAAAATAGAAAGGTAAAATGGTGCAAAACGCAGGTTCTGACCCTAAAAACAGACAAAACAAAAGATGTGTAAGGCTAGAAATAGCGGCAATTTGCTTGCTAAATAGCATTTGTTTTTGCTAGAATGGGTGGTTGAGGAGGATGTGTTTTGTAAAATATAAGTACTCATTTTAACTCTGCCTGAACCTCGACAAAAGATAGAAAGCAGATTTTTAATGACCGCTTGTAGATAAATAAGCATGTGTAGGCTAACGTGTAAATGGGCATTTTTTCATACCTTTGTATGTCGTAAAATGATGCTTTCAGTAAGTACTAGTTTATGGCAAGATAGGCAAACTGCCTTGTCTACCTGTTAACAGGTCAACTTGTAAACAGGTTAACTTGTTAACTTGTCAACTCGTCAACTTGTCAACTTGTCAACTGATAAAACAAACAATAAGCATGGATGTAAAGATAGAATCTTCGTGGAAAGAGCAGCTGGCCGACGAGTTCGAAAAGCCTTATTTCAAAGCTTTGTCTGCCTTTGTGCATGTCGAATACAAGCAGCATCAATGCTTTCCGCCTGCACAACTGGTGTTCAATGCCTTTAACTTATGCCCTTTCGATAAGGTGAAAGTGGTGATAATTGGGCAAGACCCCTATCATGACGATGGGCAAGCGCATGGTCTAAGCTTTTCGGTTAACGATGGCGTGTCTTTTCCGCCCTCGCTGCAAAACATCTTTAAGGAGATAAGCAACGACCTCGGCACGCCCATTCCCACAAGCGGAAACCTAACGCGCTGGGCCGAACAAGGCGTGCTTTTGCTTAACGCCACCCTCACCGTGCGTGCCCATCAGGCTGCCAGTCACCAACGGCAGGGCTGGGAAACATTCACCGATGCAGCTATTGCCAAGCTCAATGCAGGGCGCGAGGGACTTGTCTTTATTCTTTGGGGCGGCTATGCGCGCTCGAAGGCCGCGCTTATCGATGCTCGTAGGCATTGCATCTTGCAATCGGTGCATCCTTCGCCGCTATCGGCCAATCGTGGCGGTTGGTTTGGCAACCATCACTTTTCGCAGGCCAACGCCTATCTTTCTTCGCGCGGACTAACGCCCATCAATTGGTAAACAATGAACAACAACATACCGCCCATTATGCAAGTGGGCAACGTACTTATCTCTTCCGACCTCATCACCGAACGCTTTTGTTGCGACCTCGATGCCTGCAAAGGTGCTTGTTGTATCGAGGGCGATGCAGGAGCACCCGTTACGCTTGATGAAATTGCGGCTATGGAAGACGCATTGGACATCGTGTGGAACGACCTGTCGGCGCAGGCACAGGCCGTTATCGACAAGCAGGGCGTGGCCTATAACGACCGCGAAGGCGACCTCGTGACGAGTATCGTTAACGGCAAAGACTGTGTTTTTACTTGTTACGACAAGGAGCTTTGCCTTTGTACGTTCGACCGGGCGCATCGGGCAGGGCTCTGTTCGTTTCGCAAACCCATATCCTGTGCCCTCTATCCCATTCGCGAAAAGCGTTTCGATGCCGACCTTGTTGGCCTGAACTATCACCGCTGGGATGTGTGTAGGCCGGCCGTAAAGAAGGGTCGCGAACTAAATTTGCCCCTCTATCGTTTCTTGGAAGGTCCGTTAACCGAGCGGTTCGGGCGTGAATGGTACGCCGAATTGTGCGAGGTGGCCGAGAGCTTGATGGGGGAAGGAGAAGAGAAGTAAGTTTGAGGAGAATAAGGAGTTATGGAGTTATGGAGTTAAGCCAAATGCTTGGCTGCAGAGTGGACGACAATCCTTATCAACTCGTCAACTGGTAAACTCGTCAACTGTTCAACTAGTAAACCAACAAAGCTAAACCAACAAAGCATACCACTCCCCTCTCCCCTCGGAGAGGGGTTGGGGGTGAGGCTTTACTCTCCTCCCTCTTTGTTGAGGGGTTGGGGGTGAGGCCGGTTGTAGTTGGGGGTGAGGCTTTTAAAAATATAATATTACACAATGTTAAACGAACAACGCAGCAGTATGCTGCACGGCATCTTGCTTATTGCCCTCTTTTCGCTTGCCGCTTTCTATCTTGGCGACATGGCTTGGGCTAAGCATCTTTCTATTAGTCCGATGATTATCGGCATCGTATTGGGCATGATTTATGCCAACAGCCTGCGCAATAACCTACCGCCGACGTGGGTTCCGGGTATCACTTTCTGTGCCAAAAGGGTGCTTAGAGTGGGTATTGTGCTGTATGGTTTCCGCTTAACGCTGCAAGACGTAACGGCCGTAGGGCTGTCTGCCATTGTGGTCGACGCCATCGTGGTGTGCGTAACCATTGGCGGAGGGTTGCTTATCGGCCGCATTTTGAAACTCGACCGTAGCATAACGCTGCTTACTTCGGTGGGCGCAGGCATCTGTGGGGCGGCTGCCGTGTTGGGAACGGAGGGCGCAATCAATGCCAAACCCTACAAAACAGCCGTGGCCGTGTCTACTGTTGTTATCTTCGGAACACTCTCCATGTTTCTTTATCCCGTGCTTTATCGCAATGGGGTGCTAGACCTCTCGCCCCAATCGATGGGCATTATGACGGGCAGCACCGTGCACGAAGTGGCTCATGTGGTGGGTGCTGGCAACGCAATGGGCAAAGGCGTGTCTGATATAGCCATCATTGTAAAGATGATTAGGGTGATGATGTTGGTTCCTGTGTTGCTTGTAGTGAGTTGGTTTGTGGCACATAACAAGCAGGGCGATGACGAAACGCAAACCAAGCGCAAAGGAATAACCATCCCTTGGTTTGCCGTTTTGTTCTTGGTGGTTATCGGTTTCAACTCGCTCAACCTCTTTTCTCCCGCTGTTAACGATGCCATTAACACCTTCGACACCTTTCTTCTCACAATGGCGATGACCGCTTTGGGTGCCGAAACCAGCATCGATAAGTTTAAAAAGGCTGGTGCCAAGCCCTTCTTCCTTGCCGCCCTGCTATATTGTTGGCTGCTAGGTGGCGGCTATCTTATTGCTAAGGCGTTGTAAAGGACTAAGGGATTTTGTGGGGGTAAGAACCGAAAATGGTTTGGACAAACGCAGCTATTGTAGGGTGAATGGTAGGTTATGGACATTGATGAAATGGTTTACCTACCTTGTTCACTAAGTGCACATTGTTGCCTTATGGATTATTCGGCTTTGTTATGGCAATATTTGTTTCAAGTCTTTTCAGCCAATTGTCAAACCTTGGCGACTTTTGCCTCATCTTTTCAAGGCCAATAGCTTCAGCCAAACAGCATCCGTAAACCACTTTCTCGTAACCACTGATGATGCGTTCGAGTCTGTGTGAGGGAGATGTTTCAACACCATCGTTAATCATTTCGGGATTATTGAAGTCTGCAAACGTTTGTTTAAGTTCAGTTTCTCCCACTAGTTCGTTCTTAGGTACTTGTTTATAGAACACTTGAATGTCGTTAAACAGCAAGCCTTCGAACTCATGTAGTTGCAGATAAGGCACAAAACGTGGGCGCAAGTTTTCGTCCACATCGGCTAGCATGGCTGCTTCAAGTTCGTCAAGGCGTTGGTTTTTGTCGGCAATTGCTTGTGTTTCAGCCCACAATGGAAAGCCGTGACTATCCTTAATGCCATAGTAATCAATCAATGTAGTGACCAAAACGTCTTTTTCTCGGCGCAGATAGGTTTCTATTTCACGTTTCAACACGTTCCAATTGGCTATTCCACCCATCGTTTTCTTAATCAATGGGGCTTGTAGTGTGATGCCGTGCGCGCTGAAATGTGGCTGTAGCAGGGTGTTGCAGAACTCTTGTTCGGTTTGTCCTTCACAAATGATTATAATCCTATTCATCCCTCGTAGTTGGGCTGTCCGCCCTGTATCATGTTGCGTTTCCATAGTTCGTCTATCGTATAATTCTCTTCGAGCCATGCTTTTAGCCTCTCTTCGCTTTGTCGTGTGAAGTGTGTTTCACCGCCAACTTGGTCTACGGTGATGATATCTGATGGCTCGAAATGTGCTATTAGGTCGGCCGACTGCGTGGCAACAATCACTTGGCAATTGCGTTTTGATGCAGATTTGATCATCCCTGCCAGCTTAGCGATGGCAAAGGGATGTAGTCCCAGTTCGGGTTCGTCTATAATAATGGTGGTGGGAAGATTGGGTTGTAAGAACAATGTGGCCAAAGCGATGAAACGTAAGGTGCCGTCTGAGAGGTCGGTTGCGCCGTAAGTCATGTCGCTAAACTTGTCTTGCCAAAGCAGTCTTAGGTTGTTTTCTTCATTGGGTTCTAGGTAGAAGTCCGAGAAATAAGGGGCAACCGACTTGATACAGGCTACAATTCTGTTGTACACCAATGGTTGTTCGCCGCGTATCTTGTAGAGAAAAGCCGCAAGATTGCCACCATTGGCATATAGAAAGGCAGTGTCTGTTGATGTATTGCTGTATTTTGTGAATGGCGAATTGGCACTGGTATCGTGGAAATGGTATTTTCTAAACTTAGCCATGTACCCCAATATGTATGGTGCTCTGAGGTTATCGGTAAGACTAAGGTTTGCTTCTTTGCCGTGATGTGTAATGTCTTTTGGGCTTCCCTTATAGTATAGTTTCTCGTTGGTGAATACAAAACCATCGTTGCCTGCTGTCAATTCGGCTGCGTATCCATTCTGCCCACGGTCAAATTCAATATGGAATGAAAACTTTTCGGTTGTTTTTCTGCCCTGAAAAAGTATCTTGTCTTCGCCTCCTTTTAAGGCCACGTATTCGCTTAATCCGCGTCCACATAGCCTGTGAAGCAACTCAAAGAATGAAACGAAGTTGCTTTTGCCACTACCATTAGCACCTATTAAGATGTTGATCGGGGCTATATCTATCTTGGCCGACTTGATAGACTTGTATCCTTTTATTTCGATGTAGTCCATATTTTGTTGCTTGTTACGTTTTTGGGGCGGATACAGCATGGCGTAAGTGGGGAGATTGTCGCCCTCGGATGCTGTGCTGTTAAGTTTGCAAAGCCCAAGACTAGTGACAAAGTTAAGCATAAAATGCGGAATGAATGCGATTAAAGGAATGGTTTTAACAAAAACGTACACATTCACTTTATTGTGTTGATATGTAGAATGCGTATGGATGGATGTTTAATTCTCATCACTTCCCCCTCTTCATCACCACCACGGCATTGGCCACTTTGCGTTCTCCATCGTGGTCGAACTTACGATTGTCGCAGGGATAGTTGGCAATGCCATTGGCATTATACCCTTTTGCCCAGAGTGTGGTGGAACCTCCGCCGTCTAGATTAAGGGCATCGGTGCAGCCCAACTGTTGCAAAAAGTGGCGCAGTTCGATAAGGTTCATGCCACCAGCATAACCCGGATGCCGTCCGTCTACGGTGACGAAAAGCACCGTTCCGCGCGAAGTAAGGGCGATGGCCGTGCGTGGATGCTTTTTAACAACGAACCCTAGGCTGCTGCTACGTAACGAAACGTCCTTGCCGCGATAGAGAAGTAGGTGCCCTGAGGCCAATGTAGACCCATGTCTACAACGATAACGCTGCTCTATTGCCTTGCTCCAAGGTATGATGTGGAGCTTTCGGCCGTGCGTTCGGATAGCTCCCGTTACGCGAAGAGCCAGTTCGGCCGTAGTTGTTGTGTCGATAACGGTGCGCCCTTGGCGTAAGTAAGTGATGGCCGAACGCTTATGTATGTCGAAATACGAACCGTTGATGGCAGCCAATGCCTTGGTGCGGCGCGCCATTTCGCCCACTGTGGCACCGCCATCTGCAACCGCAATGTCGAATACTAGGCCGCGTTTGGGCGTAATTTCGGCCACTGTAACGGTTTGGGCACAGCCGTATAGCAAGGGCCAACGCATCTGTCGAACCTCTATATTGTCGCTAATCTTCTTCGTTTCCCACATCGCAGTGTTGATGGCCACAACGTCTTCGCGAGTTTGGGACACAAGGTGGAGGGGCAGGAATAGCCCGAAAAGCAGACCAATAAAAAACTTATTTCGCATAATATGGTTGTTAATCGTTGGCAGATGCGGTTGTTGTGGTGTGCAAATTAGTGAGCTTTCTTTTCACCACGGCTGGGTTTCCTGCCGCCAAACAGTCGTCAGGAATGTCGCGAATAACCACAGAGCCAGCCGCAATGATGCACCGTTGGCCGATAGTTACGCCAGGACATACCGTTACATTGCCGCCCAACCACGTATCGTCGCCAATGGTTATGGGCCGTGCCACTTCTTGCGGTTCGCGCCTTTCGATGTAATCTAGCGGATGTTGAGGCGTAAACAGCTTGCAACATGGCCCCAGTTTAACATGTCGCCCCAATGTAACCACGGCCGCATCTAGCACCACACAGCCATAGTTCATGAACGAATGTTCGCCCATGCGTATGCCGTGGCCGTGGTCGCAGTTAAAGGGCGGGCATATATCTGCCGTTTTGGGCAGGTTGGGGATAAGCTGTTCTAGCAGTTCTCGATGGTCCTTGTCGGTGCAATTCGTGTCGTTGAGCCTTGCACATAGCCGTCTGGCACGGGCAAAACTGGCCTGCATCTCTTCACCGTCAAAGCGATAAAGTTCGCCGTTGCGCATCTTTTGCATGTCTGTCTTCATTCCATTTTTCGTTTTACGATGTGGGCAAAAGTACGTTTTTTTGATTAACTTTGCAACACCAAGCCCAGCCCCAGCGATGGGTTTTCACACTATTTACCATTCCGCCACATCATGTTCCATCCCCTACATACCACTCTTCCGCGGCCCGAAAAGATGAACAACCCCTTCTTTTACGAGCCCGATGCGTTGTGCCTGATGGCTGCCGAGCAGGTAAAGGGGCTCGTTGCCCAGCACGAAACATGGCGCGAAGAGGTGGCACAGGGCAAGATGTTCGGCGTATTAGTGGTTGAACGCCCCACGCCCCACGGCGCAGAGTTGGGTTATTTGGCCGCATTTTCTGGTCAACTAGGCGGTAAGGCCACGTGGGAAGGGTTTGTTCCGTCCGTGTTCGACTACTTGCAGCCCAATGGTTACTTCAAAATACACGAACGCGAGATAAGCGAAATTAACGTACAACTAAGCGAAATGGAACGTAACCCGCTGCTTAACGAACTGAAATTGCGCATTAACCACGAACAAGAAACGGCCGAAACGGAGTTGAAGGCTTACCGAAAGATGATGGTTGAGGCCAAAAAAGAACGCGAAGACAAGCGCAAACGGGGCGCAACTGCCGAAGATCAGGCGGCGATGGTGGCTGAAAGTCAGTTTCAGAAGGCGGAGTTGCGTAGGTTGAAACAGCGGATAAAGGCCCAAATTGAGTGCTTGCAGGATGAATTGGAAGTGCAGGTTAGCGCGATGACAGACTTAAAAACCAAGCGCAAACGCCTATCAGACACGCTGCAACGCTGGCTTTTCCAGCAGTTTGAGGTGCTTAATGCGCGCGGCGAACGCCGCAACTTGCTCGACATTTTCGCCCCAACGCCCCAACGAACACCACCTGCCGGCACGGGCGAATGTTGCGCACCAAAGCTGTTGCAGCATGCTTTCGTTATGGGTTATCGTCCGCTTAGCATGGCCGAGTTTTGGTTGGGGCGGTCGCCCAAGACCGAAATAAGGCGCGAAGGGGCGTTTTATCCTGCCTGTGCTGGTAAATGTGGACCAACGTTAGGCTTTATGTTACAGGGCTTAGCGGTGCAGAGCGTGCCGCAAAAGCCCGTCGACCGCGATGCCTTACGCGTGGTTTACGAAGACGACGCTTTGGTGGTGGTGAGCAAACCGCATGGCATGTTGAGTGTTCCTGGCAGAGATGGCGGCACATCGGTTGCCCAATTGATGCGCGAACGCTACCCAGATGCCGACTCGCCCCTGATTGTTCATCGGCTAGACCAAGACACATCGGGGCTGATGCTCATCGCAAAGACCAAGGAAATGCACCGAACATTGCAGTTGGCCTTTGAAAATCACGAGGTAAAGAAACGCTATGTGGCGGTGCTAGACGGCTTGTTGCCGCCCGAAAAGCAGCAGGGCGAAATATTATTACCCTTGAATGGTAACTACTTGGACCGTCCGCGACAGGTGGTAGACTGGCTGAAAGGCAAGTCTGCGGTTACACGATACGAGGTGATAGGGCACGAAATGGGGCGCACTCTCGTGGCGCTTTATCCGCTAACTGGGCGCACGCATCAACTTCGTGTACACTGCGCACACCCCGATGGACTAAATTTGCCCATCCTTGGCGACCCTCTTTATGGTAGGAAGGCCGATCGCATGTACCTGCATGCCGAAGTAATTGAGGTTGAAAAGCTGGGATTGCGGGTGGAAGATGATAAGTGGCCTCACCCCCAACCCCTCTCCAAGGGGAGAGGGGAGTGATATGCTTTGTGAATTATCAACGATTGCCGCCCACTCTGCAACAAAGCATGCGGCTTAACTCTTTAACTCAATAAAGAAAATATGAAAGAAGAAAAGAGAAACCTTGCGCCGAACGAAAAGACGCGCGAAGAAGGCAACGAAATGGCTTGGCAGGTGCTGAGCCGCGAGTATCTGATACGTAAACAATGGCTAACGGCACGTTGCGATAAGGTGTGTTTGCCCACGGGTGCGGTGGTAGACGAGTATTATGTGCTTGAATATCCCGAATGGGTGAACACCGTGGCCATTACTCGCGAGGGCGACTTTGTGCTTGTTCGCCAGTACCGCCACGCTTTGGGCGTAACAGCGATGGAGATTTGTGCAGGCGTGATGGAACAAGGCGAAGAACCGATGCAGGCCGCACAGCGCGAACTGCTGGAAGAAACGGGATATGGTAACGGTACGTGGCGTCCGCTGATGACGATTGCGCCCAATCCTGGTACAATGACTAACCGTTGCCATTGCTTTCTGGCCACAGATGTGGAGAAAGTGTCGGGGCAACATCTAGACGACACGGAAGACATTCAAGTACATGTTGTTAGTCGCGACGAGATGTTACGCATGCTCAAAAACAATGAGCTTTACCAGGCCATGATGTACGCCCCTTTGTGGAAATACTTTGCCTTAGAAGACGAACTGAAAGGTTAACTTCGTGCGAAGAATAGAGGGCGGCATCGTTGGTGAATGGGTGAATGGGTGAAAGGGTGAAAGGGTGAAAAGGTGAAAGGGTGAAAAGGTGAAAGGGTGAAAAGATGTCTGCGTCTACAAACTCGTAAATTTTTTAACTAGTTTACAAGTTTACGAGTTGACAAGTTAGTGGGCGTTAGCCATTTTTTCACCCTTTCACCTTTTCACCCTTTCACCTTTACAACTCCTTTCCCATTATCCCAAGAAAAACATCACCATCACTTGCACGATTATCACCCGTAGGAACATGCCGAGGGGATAAACTGTGGCGTAAGTAACGGCGGGTGTGTCGCCTTCGAGCGTTTCGCTAGCGTAAGTAAGTGCCATAGGGTTGGCCATCGAACCACAAAGAATGCCGCAAATGGAGCCGAAGTCGAGTCGCTTGGTGCGCAAGGCGATATAACCCACCAGCAGAACAGGTACCACTGTGAGTACGAAACCAAGCCCCACCCATAGCAAACCCTCTGGGCGTATCACCGTTTTAAAGAAGTCTTGACCTGCATCTAAGCCCAAACAAGCCAAATAGAGCGACAAACCTAGCTGGCGGAGCATGAGCGATGCACTGCGCGTTGTGTACGAAACTAGGCGGAAACGTGGGCCAATGCTGCCCACAAGTATGCCCATCACGATGGGGCCACCGGCCAATCCCATGCGTACGGGGGCGCTCATGCCAGGCAACATGATGGGAATGGTGCCGATAGCAAGACCTAAAAGCATGCCCAAGAATATGGCGCCGAGGTTGGGTTCGTTAAGCGTTTGCACGGCGTTGCCTAGGTAATGCTCCACGTTTTCAAGCGCATCGTGTTCGCCAACCACCGTAACGCGGTCGCCATATTGCAAGCGCAGGTCGTTCGTGCCGAGAAGTTTGGTGTCGCCACGCGTAACACGACTGACGTTTACGCCATAGGTGTTGCGCAGCTGCAGCGAACCAAGCTTTTTGCCATTGAGCATCGGACGGGTGATAACCACCACCTTCGACTCCACTTTCTTGTCGATGTGGTTCCAGTCTATCTTGTCTTTGTTCCAATCTTTATCCACTTTCTTCCCCAACAACAACTCCATTCCGCCCACTTCGTCGTCGGTTGTTACCACAAGCACGTTGTCTCCTAGTCTTAATTTGGTGGTTGAAACGGGTACGATAACTTGCTCGTTGCGCCATATCCGCGATACGATAAAGCGGATATGAGCCATTTGTGAAATCTCGGCCAGCGTTTTTCCGTCGATGGCTTGGTTCACAATTTCGTACTGTGCCACGTAAGTATGGTCTTCGTCTTGTGGCGAACGGGGCACCAAGTCGTCGGGTTTTACAAAGAATTTACGGAGGAATATCATGGCGAAGATAACGCCTAGAACACCCAAAGGATAGGCCACGGCACAGCCAAGTGCTGCACTACGCGTGGAGAAACCGAAGTTTTCGAGTGCTTGTTGGGCGGCTCCAAGGGCTGGCGTGTTGGTAACAGCACCCGAAAGTATGCCTACCATCGTTTGCATTGGCACGTTGGTTACTTCCGAAAGCACCAGTGCGAGGATGGTTCCCACGGCTATAACGGCAAATCCCCACAGGTTGAGCGAGATGCCTTCTTTGCGTAACGACCCGAAGAAGTTGGGGCCAACGTGCAATCCCAGCGTGTAAACGAAGAGCACCAAACCAAAGGCCTCGGCATATTGTAGCACTGTGGGGTCGATGTCTAACCCCCAATGGCCTGCAATGATGCCGATAAAGAAGACGAAAGCCACGCCAAGCGAAATGCCCTTGACGTGTATCTTACCCAGAATTAGGCCTACATAGCATATCAGCGACAGCACAACCACGGTCTGAATGGCTGAATGTACAGTGAACAGGCCGTTAATCCAATCCATTGTTATATTTATTTTGATATTCTTTGCAAAGGTAGTGCAAAGGTGGTGAATGGCAAAATGTTGGGAGAAATAAAATACTGGCTCGCCTCTAATTCTGTTTCAAAGGGGAAGAACAGGATGATACAATGCATTTTGCAGTCAAAACGCATTGCAATATGCAGTCAAAACGCAGTGTAATATGCAGTTAAAACGCAGTGTAATATGCAGCAAAACACAAGACACATGACTAGGTCTAAATTTACTTTACACGTTTTTTGGTTGTTGTTGCTGGATTGGTTTACAAATTTTTACTTGCTTACTGAACAGCCTTACGCCTCCAAGGAATGCGCTTACACGATACAAGATGCAAGCAAAACAAGAAGTTCACATGTTTACAGAAAGAAAACACCTGCGCTTATACAAGGAAACACGTATACTCATACAAAGGAATCACGCGCTTACGCAAAGAAACGCACACGGCAACAACAATATTTTTTGCACTAAAACCCAATAGCTAACAGGCTTGCACAACGAAACGCGTGCACTTATACGAAGAAAAACACACCCTTATACAAAGAAGTACCATGCACTTATACAAAGAAGTACATGCACAGATTCCAAGCGTTGGGATGTTTGTATTGAGAAACACGCGAACACGTCAACTCCTAACGGCCGTTGCCTACTTATCAATTATTTTAGGTTGTTTCCATCGTTTCCCGTCCATCTTTCGTTTGTCTGTCGGCATCCTGCCAGCCTTATTCTCTTAACGTAGTAGGCTACGCCTTCAAGAATAAGACAGGCAATATGCTCAACAATACACAAAATCTGCACAGGCGCTACATGAACCGATTGGGGTTCAAGGAAACAGACGCCTTTACATCAAGCGTATGTACAGATGCCAAGCAGCACACGTACTTCTATCGCATTGTGGAAAAGGTTTTCCGCGCCATTCGATGCCATGCGCATTGCGGTTCAGGTGCGGTATGATGCGCGAGCAACGAGGGGCAACTCCTCCAAGGGTGTTTGAACGTTATTTATTTTGGTGATTATGAACTACTGAGGTAACACCCAAGGAGAAATCGCCAACGCGAAAAACCAATGAGGGGATGCTGACAAGCTAGGGAACGGCCACGCCGCAGTTTATGCCAACGCCGCAGGCCCCAGCCCACAACAAGGGATGTTGTTGCACTTGCCCCCACTCCGTGCCGGTTGCCTTCCCTTTGGCCGCACTATGGCCTATAATATATACGCCAAGTGCAACTGTCGGCCAGCCCAGAAAGCAAGCCGAGTGCTCATTCATTAAGGTTGGCATGCAACACACATGCAGAAGAAGTGGGAAAGGTGTTCAAATCCATATTGCAAAGATACAATAATGCCCTTAAAGGCCAATTGTAGCATTCGCAGTAAGAATGAGGAGGTATGTATATTGCACCAAGAAAAGTTGCAATACAACTAGCATCAACCCTCTCATTCTCGTTCTCTTATGTTTCTGTCTAACTCTTCCTACGATGTTTCAATAAATGTTATCAGTTAAGTCTAACTCTAAATTCTCTGCTCCGAAATTAAGTTTCTAATTCACTCTAACTCTATTCCTTGCCTGCTCGGTGGTGCATGTGCCGAGCCCAATCTGCCATGATGTACTCATTGTTGGGGCGACATTGCAGAAAGAAAACCATGCACCTGAGGGCGGTTACCGTTTACGGTACTGCGACGGGGAAACTCCCACCTGTTCTTTGAAGAACTTCCCTAGGAAGCTTTGGTTGGGGAAATTGAGTTCTTGGGCTATTTCCTTCACGCTCTTAGTGGTGTTTTTAAGTTGCACGCGCAACTCCAACGTGATGTACTTGTCAATCCATTGGTTGGGCGTTCGCTTGCTAACGTTGCGCACCGTTTCGGAGAGATACTTAGGCGTGATGCCCAATTGCTCGCCATACCAGCTTACGCGTCTTTCTTTTTTAAAGTTCTGTTCCACCATTTTAATGAACTTGGCGAAGATGGCTTCGGCTCGTGTCTTCTTCAAGTCCGTAGTCTGTTGTACACGATAGATTGCGTCCGAGGCGTTGTAAATCATCGTCGTAATCATCGAACGCACCGTATCTTTGCGATACCTATGCCCAGCCTGCTGCATTTTTTTCTCAATGAGCGACAGGTGGAGAAGCATTTCTCCCCCCTCTTCGGCATTGAGTGTAAAAACAGGGTTGGTTCGTGAGAAGAGTATCAAGGACGAAAGTTCATGGATGCCCATGATGATTTCGTTCATGAAGTCCTTAGACAACAGTATGGCTATACCCTTACAGTTGGTGCTTAGCTCCCCGCTGTTGAGTATTGGGCCAGCAGGGACAACCATGATGTGGTTGGGTTGAAGCTCATACGTAATCGTGTCTACTGTGTACCTGGCACTGCCCTGAGCACAAATGGCCAGCACCAAGCATTGCAGGCATTGCATTTTGTACGGACCCATGAGGTCCGACAGCTTGTTGAGGTCGTCGACGAGAACTAAGTCGTCGTCCATACTCACAACGTCGCAGTTTTCTTTGACAATAGGAATTGTCAAGTCGTTCAATTGTAGTTTCCGCATTTCCTTACCTTTTACTTCGCAAATATAGGAAATTTTGAGCAGAACCGCAAGCTTTCGACAAGAAAAAAGAACGAAAATTTGAAAATAGTTACTTATTAAAAAAGAAACTTCCCATACAGACCAATTGAGGTTTCCATTGCCTCGACATTTTGGACATGTTCAGAACGAAAGTACTTGTCTCCGTGGACAATAAGTTTATAGGTGGGTTTAACGATGAATTTGCTAAAAAACTGCTCGTCTGTTGCGCCGTTGCAAATATAGCGAAAACCGTTGATGTAAACTTTTTCTCCTGTTCGAGTTCCTCTAAAAGTAATACGTACAACGCCCTGAAAATGATGGGGGAAGACGCATGTAAGCGTATCGTTGCGCACGTCTACATAGCTTGGACTGTACACTTTGACCACTCGCGGAGCGCGAACGAGCCGTGAGGGCTTGGGAGGAGGCAGCGTTTCGGGGTGTGCATAGCGCACAGACGATTGCCAAGAGATGGTGTCGGCATGGTTAATTTGCCACGCCACGGCCTTGTCGCTGCCGTTTTGCCACTCGCTTTCAGGCGGTTGCAGTCCTCGATTTGCTCGCCTACAAGCCCAATTTTCATCGCTTTGGAAGGCAAAAGGAGTACCGTCCGCATTTTCGCCCCAATAGCAAACGGCCACTTGGCGGCGACCAACATGGGGCATTGTAGGGCAATACCACAGCGAGATGGTGTTGGCCTTGCGGGATAGGAATGGCGTAACGTCGTAGACGATGTTAACAACCGACGTGTCGCCTTGCGCGCGATGAGGTTCAAAGAGGTTTCTGCTTACGTTCATTCCATTCACCAACAGCTGCGTTTTGCCTGTGGTGGCCACGCTAACATAGGCCTTGCGCGGCTTGCCGTTCTGCTTATACGTTCGCAAAAACCATTGCATCGCGTTGGAATCTGGCTGTGGCGCGCTTATCCACGGTGCTTGATAAGGGGTTAAACGCATGGAAGATGTTGGCGCGATGGCGAAATTACTCGTCCCTTCCTCGTTTACGACGCGTTTCGGTGGAGTTGAAACTGGCACAGAACGCGGCACAACCAAACTGTCTTCATCGCCAGCAACCAAGCTTTGCCCCTGCATCTGCGAGCCTGTATTCATCATAGGAGTGGCGGAACACACTGCCTCAACACTTTGGCTGTCTGTGCGAAAAACAGCATCATCTTGCCCTTGGCACTCCTTATATATAATAGGAGTGGCGGAAGAAGTTGCCACAACGCTTTCGCCGTCTGTGCGGAAAAGAGCAGCATCTTGCCCTTGACACTCCTTATATATAATAGGAGTGGCGGAAGAGGTTGCCACAACGCTTTCGCCGTCTGTGCGGAAAAGAGCATTGTCCTGCCCTTGGTACTCCTTATATATAATAGGCGAAGACAGGGCGCGCGATGTGGGAACAACAGCCAAAGCCCCATCGGCACATTGCATACCATCGCCTTTTGGATCCGAAAAAGCACTGGCGTTATGCGCGCAAGCCACATTCGTGCCTGCAAACATGACCTTTGCAGCACGAACAGGCATCGACACAACCCACGCAACAAGGACGCCGACAACACCCATCATGCACGCCCTGCACTTCATCGTAAGACGGCCTCCTTACCCGCCTTTAACTTCACTTTGTGCGCCTTTCCATTATAGTACAGCGTGGTTTGTCCGCCCACCTTGCTCTTAATGCGCACATGGGTTACGCTACCATTGTGCCAAGAGAAGTCGACAACGAAACCACCACGCGCACAAAGTCCCTTAACACTGCCCGAAGGCCACGCCGAGGGCAATGCAGGCAAGAGCCTAATACCACGTGCGCTTTGCATCAGCATTTCGCAAACGCCAGCCGTTCCGCCGAAGTTACCATCTATTTGGAAGGGCGGATGGGCATCGAAAAGGTTGGGATAGGTGCCACCACCAGGGCCTGCATCGGGTTTCCTGATGGCATCGGGAGCCACATAGGTCAGCAGTTTACGGTATATTTGGTAGGCTTTCTCGCCATTGTAGAGCCTAGCCCAAAGGTTAATGCGCCATCCCGTGCTCCATCCCGTAGAGATGTCGCCCTTCTGAACAAGCGTCTTTCGGGCGGCCTCAGCTAGTTCGGGCGTTGTTTCGGGCGCGATGTGATGACCCGGATACAGCCCGATAAGGTGGGTTTGGTGGCGATGTTGGGGGTCGAAATCGCTCCAATCGTAGTACCATTCGTTCAAGTCGCCCTCCTTGCCCACGGTATATGGATGCAAGCGGTCCATCGTTTGGCGCAGCTTTTTGCCGAAAGCCGTTGGCCGTCCGTTCAGAATTTCGTCTGCGGTAGCCGTGTTGGCGAACAATTCGCGCAATATGGCGAGGTCTGCCGTACCGCCATACACCGTAGTTCCGTGGTGGCCATCGGGCGTAACATACTCGTTTTCGGGCGATGTGCTGGGCGCAGTAATCAGCTCGCCAGGTTTCTTGGGGTTTTCAACAAGCCATTGCAACATAAAGTCACACGCGCCCTTCATCAGAGGGTAGAGCGTGTGGCGAAGATAATGGCGGTCGCGCGTAAAGTCGTACTGTTCCCAAAGGTTGCTCAGCAACCATGCTCCACCCAAGTTCCAATTGGCCCACTCAGGACTTTCTCGTTTCTCTCCCACAGGGTTCGTCATGGCCCACAGGTCGGTGTTATGGCTCGAACACCAGCCTTCGTTAATGCCGTAATAGTTTCGTGCAGCGTAACGCCCATTTACAGACAACGCCTTCGCCATGCCCACCAAAGGCGTGGTCAGTTCGGCCAGGTTGGCCACTTGCGCAGGCCAATAGTTCTCTTCGAGGTTGATATTAACCGTGTAATTACTTCGCCAAGGTGCCCTAACGTGCGGATTCCAAAGCCCTTGCAGGTTAGCAGGCACGCCAGGTGTGCGCGACGAGCTGATGAGCAGATAGCGACCAAACTGAAAATAAAGCGTTTCGAGATAAGGATTGGTTTCTCCCTTCGTGGTGTAGTCTTGCAGTTGCTGCTCGGTTGTTCGGTGCATATCAAGCTTTGTGCCATCCAAATGCAGGGCAAGGCGGCCGAAAAGGGCCTGATAATCGTCCGTATGGTTTTGTTTTAGCTGTTCGAAAGTGCAGTTTTGCAGGTTCTTCAAGTCGGTTTCTGCCAGTTGCACATAGGGTGCACCCTGCGTTACGGGGTGCTTGTCAAAGCCGTTATAGCTTGTTTCGTTAACGATATACAGCACCACCTGTGTGGCGTTGCTTATCAAGAGCGTGCTATCCTGCGCCGTTATGGTGCCGCCTGTGGCCTTCGCTTGCAGCAGGTTGCAAAAGTGAACGGTGCTGTCGGGGTGGCCTTCGGCATGACCCGTGAGCCTGATGGTGTTGCCTTCCACACGTGTTTGATGGTTGAGCAACGAGGTAAGCGACAGTTGCAGGCTGATGGCGTGGGGCTTGTTGGCCGTAAGGCGCACCATGATGGCGCGGTCGGGATGCGAGGCGAAGTACTCTCGACGATAGCTCACGCCCTCACTTTCATAACTCACCTTTACCAAGCTACTGTCCAAATCAAGTTCTCGGCGATAGTTCTTCAAAGGCACATCGGCGTTTGCAAGCACTTTCGTATCGCGGATGCACAGGATGGAAAGCGGCTGATACCAAGCCGAATTATGCCCTTGCACGCGCAATTGCAGCGAGTCGGCCAGTGCGTAATTCTCTTCAAACAAGGCTTTGCGTATCTGCGGAATCCACTTGTGTGCGCCTGCATCTTCGTTTGGGTCGATGGGTTTGCCGCTCCACAGTGTGATGTCGTTCAGTTTAAGATAATCGCAATGCGGGTTTCCGTCTACCATTGCACCGAGTTTTCCGTTGCCAATGGGCATGCTGTTCTCGAAGAAGGAACCGGGCCGATTGTCCCAAATGCGCAAGGGAACACCTTGGGCGAACGATGTGAGGGCCGAAAAAAGTAGGGTTGCTGTTGTTAAGATAGTCTTTCTCATTTGTCGATTGTTGTTTTTGTGGAAAAGATATGCGGTAAACGCCATTCGCTTACCACGGCGTTTTCCACTTGACTGCGCCATAAGCCGCAGCGCGCAAGGCACTGCCTGCACAGGCGTTTGGGCGGCCAGCGTGGCCGTTTTGCTAATAATCACCGTTAAGGACAGGTGCCAACAATTGCGCGTTTGTTTTTAGACCCTGCCCAATAACAAAGAAGAGGCTGCACCCGAAAGGCAGTCTCTCCTTATTATATATGCATATAAGCTTGCGAGTTCGTTGCTTGATGTTTTCTGCTGTGCGCTCCATTCTGCCCAAAGCCTGCTACTTTATACATCAGAAAGCGTTAGAAGGCCGATGAACACACAAACTAACGAGCTCAGCAACTTTGCCACATACGCGGTTGCCCTTATGCGTCGATGTTGGCGTAAGTGGCGTTTTGCTCGATAAACTCGCGGCGTGGCTCCACGTCGTCGCCCATAAGCATGGAGAAAATCTCATCGGCATCGGCGGCATTTTGGATGGTCACTTGTTTAAGCAGGCGCGTTGAGGGGTCCATCGTCGTTTCCCAAAGCTGTTCGGGATTCATCTCTCCCAAACCTTTATAGCGTTGCACGTGTATGCTCTTGTTGTCTTCTTGCCCTTCGCCGTACTTGTCGATAAAGGCCTGGCGTTGCTGTTCGTTATAGCAATATTCGCGCACCTTGTTTTTATACGTACAGAGGTAGAGGGGCGGTGTGGCGATATACAGGTGACCTTCTTGTATGATGCGCGGCATGAAACGATAGAAAAGGGTCATGATAAGCGTGTCGATGTGCGAACCATCGACGTCGGCATCGGTCATGATGATAATCTTATCGTAGCGTAACTTGTCGATGTTGGCCTCCTTATCGTCTTCTCCTTCAACGCCGAAACGCACGCCAATGCTCTGTATGATGTTCATTACCGACTCGGCCTCGAACACCTTATGCCATTGCACCTTTTCTACATTCAATATCTTTCCTTTCAGTGGAAGTATGGCTTGCGTGTAGCGGTCGCGCCCTTGCTTGGCCGAACCACCTGCCGAGTCGCCCTCGACGAGGAATATTTCAGACGTTTTGGGGTCTTTGTTAGAGCAGTCCGCCAGTTTACCTGGCAGTCCGCCACCCGACATGGGGTTCTTTCTCTGAACGCTCTCGCGTGCCTTGCGGGCGGCAATACGCGCAGTGGCGGCAAGTATCACCTTATCGCAAATAAGCTTAGCCTCCTTGGGATGCTCTTCCAGATAATAGCCCAGAGCCTCGCCTACGGCCTGCTGAACGGCACCCGACACTTCGCTGTTGCCCAGCTTGGTTTTGGTTTGGCCTTCAAACTGCGGCTCGGCCACCTTGATGGAGATAACGGCGGTAAGTCCTTCGCGGAAGTCTTCGCCTGCTATTTCAATCTTCGATTTCTCTATCTGCTTGGATATTACGGGGTCGTTGTCGGCGTAGGCTTTGAGCGTACGCGTAAGGGCCATGCGGAAACCCGTGAGGTGGGTACCGCCTTCAATGGTGTTGATGTTGTTCACATACGAGTGTATGTTCTCGCTGTAATCGGTGTTGTACATCACAGCCACCTCGATGGGGATGTTTTGTTTCTCCGTTTTAAGGTAGATAACATCGTCGAAGAGGTGTGTGCGGTGGCGGTCGACGTAACGCACAAACTCTTTCAGACCGTCTTTGGCATGGAACGTTTCCGTACGTGTCTTGCCGTTTTCATCGGGGCGAAGGTCGGTCAGGGTTATCTTAACGCCGGCATTGAGATACGCCAATTCGCGCATGCGCGATGCAATGATGTCCCAACGGTACACCGTTGTGGTGAAAATGCTGGGGTCGGGCCAGAATTGTTGGCGCGTTCCGCGCTTATCCGTCTCGCCGACAACCTTTACCGGATAAAGCGGCTTACCCGTTTCGTACTCTTGTTGGTAAATTTTTCCGTTGCGGAACACCTGCGAGAGCATTCTCGAAGACAAGGCGTTTACGCAGCTAACGCCCACGCCGTGCAGTCCGCCGCTCACCTTATACGAGCCTTTGTCGAACTTACCGCCGGCGTGCAGCACGGTCATCACCACTTCCAGTGCCGATTTGTGCAGCTTTTCGTGTTCGTCTACGGGTATACCTCGCCCGTCGTCTTGCACGGTTATGGAGTTATCTTCGTTAATCGTTACTTCGATGTTGCTACAATAACCGGCCATAGCCTCGTCGATAGAGTTATCCACAGTTTCGTTAACGAGGTGGTGCAGTCCCTTTTCGCTGATGTCTCCGATGTACATCGCGGGGCGTTTGCGCACCGCTTCCAAGCCTTCAAGCACTTGGATGTTACTGGCCGAGTAGTTGTTCTCGTTGTTTTGATTTTCTACCATTGTCTTGATTAGGAATTTTAATATGCAAAGATACTAAAAATCAGCGAGAAACAGAAAGGTTTAACTGCATTTTGACGTACACAAGAAATGTTATTTACCGTTTAAAGTTGCAGAATGCGCGTTTGTTTGTCCCCACACCCTACAACTTGTTGCATATTATTCAGGTCTTATTGTGACGCCCATGTCAAACCAAGAGCAACTGATGTCCGTTACGATGTAGTTCATTGTCTGCAATATGGCATGTTCCATCCAGGCATTACCTTCTGGCAATTTGCCCCAAAACTCATCACTATCTACATGGCAGTTTAAACTTACGTCAATGATAAAGCTTTTCCGTTCTTTAAGAGACGCATCTGAACGCACATCGTATAAGTACAAACCCGTTAGAAAGCTTTTGTTTTTCGGATGGGATGGCATGCTTGTTTCCATCAAGCCAACATCCCCTATCTTAAACACACTCGCCCTTAGCTTATCGTATAAGACCTTGGCCGGCTTTCCTATATAGTCGCCTTTATGTTTCTCTAAATCTTCCAGAAACAAACTTACCTTTGCCCATTCAGGGTTTCTCTCCGCTGCACCTTGAGCAAAAGCTGCAATGCTAGTTAAGAACAGCGCTGCCAATATCAATAATTTTCTCATCTTCCTTAACATTTAATTGTCTTATAACTATTTTTCTCCGCACCCATACACAGTGTACTTCGCCGTCTTTTCTCGATGACATTTTAACAAACGTACGCCCCCATCAAAATAGTTGTTCACCATCATTAATCGTGAAATCAGCTTTTCATCCTTCGAGTTCAACTTACTTTTGGTAGAGACGCCATTCTCTCAATCAATACTTGAATTTAAAAGGAGAAAGGTGCACATAAAGCTAAAAAACAACAATCCGCAGCTCCCTTTGTGAAACTGCGGATTTGTAAACGTTGCCTCAAAAGCGAGCTATTAGCCCAGCTTATTGATATGCAGAGCCAAGCTCGACTTCAAGTTGGCTGCCTTGTTCTTGTGTATAATGTTGGTCTTTGCGAGTTTGTCCAGCATCTTCTGAACGGTGGGATAAAGCTTAACAGCCTCGTCCTTATTGGTAAGAGCGCGCAGCTTACGAACGGCATTACGCATTGTCTTCGCATAATACTTGTTATGCAGAGTCCGCACCTTTGTTTGGCGTATTCTCTTTAATGATGATTTGTGATTTGCCATCTCTTATTTCCTTTTTATTTTTTAGTAGTCCCTAGGAGAGTCGAACTCCTCTTTAGAGAATGAAAATCTCTCGTCCTAACCGATAGACGAAGGGACCATCGCTTATTTGCGGTTGCAAAGGTACACACTTTTATCCTTTCCACCAAACTTTTATGTGATATTTTTCTCTAAAAGGCTGGTTTTTCGTATTTTTGCAAGGGTAAAGCCACCTTAAAGCGTGTTTTTGCCATTTGCTCATTACATAATAACATCATGCCCATGCTCGTAAAAACTCATGCCATCGTGCTACGCTCCATTAAATACGGAGACAGCCAACTGATAACCGACATGCTCACGGAGACGTTCGGGCGAGTTTCGTTTGTGAGCAACATTCCACGCACGCAGAAAGCGAAGATTAAGAAACAGCTGTTTCAACCGCTTACGATTTTGGAGATTGAACTAGACCACCGCCCCAACGCGCGACTGCAACGGCTACGCGATGCGCGCATGGCCTACCCCTTCACGTCCATACCATATAGCGAGGCTAAATTGGCCATAACGCTTTTCTTGGCCGAGTTTCTTTGCCACGCCACACGTAGCGAACAACAAAACGTGCCGCTATACCGCTATGTGGAAACAAGTGTTCGCTGGCTCGACGGCGCGCAACAGCTGTTCGCCAATTTCCATCTGGCCTTCATGATAAGGCTTTCGCGTTTCTTAGGTTTCTATCCCAACTTGGAAAACTACTCGCCGGGCTGCCTTTTCGACCTACGAAGTGGCTGTTTCGTACCGGCCATTCCCATGCACAACGATTATCTCTCCTCGGCCGATGCCGCCCAAATGGCCACGCTTATGCGCATAACGCCCCAAACGATGCACCGTTTCGCCCTCTCGCACAACGAGCGGAACCGCTGTACGCAACTAGCCATCAACTTCTATCGCCTGCACATCCCCGACTTTCCCGAACTAAAATCGTTTGATGTATTGCGGACAGTATATGGAGAATAGAAAAGGATTTTACACAACAACCACCCAAAGAAGGCAAAGGCTACTGACCAAAAACTCGAAGATTGTAGAGAGGGCATTGCACATTGTCTGTAAAACCTCCTCGTATTGTAAGAGGAAAAGTGTAATTTTGTAACAACCTAAAATAATGGCAAGATCTCAGATTTTATTGTAGAAGTCAACTAGACTTTTAAAATCTCTATAATTTGAGAGGAGTTTATTATCTTTGTGCTGTAAAACCAAGATAAACACTCCTCTCAGATACGAAGTGCAGGACAAATCAACCCACTGGCTTATAAACTCACAAAAGCCCAATAAATCCCGAACACATCAACTTACAAACTGAAAAATTCATAAACCCACAAACTCACGAACTCATCAACTCAAGAACTTAAAATCTTAAATTGTTGTCTTTTATTTTACAATATCACTCTAATTTTCGCTCCATTCTAGCGAAAATATAGGCCATAAAGTAGGTAAATCACCCCTATTTCTGGCTTTTCTCGTTGTTTGTTTTGGCTGTTTTTAAGAGCAGAACCTGCATTTTGCACCATTTTGCCTTTCTATTTGGGCTGCTGGCCCGTCTTTTTTAAAGCCCGATAACCTGCTTTTAGCCTCTAAAATCCCACTTTTTAACGACTATTTCGCCTTTTTCGGCCATGTTTTTAATGGCGCATAATGGTTTTGTTTATACCATTGCTGTGTATTTTTATACTTTTCGCCTGGCATTTAGCAGCAAAACGCACTGCATTTAGCACCATTTTACCTTGCATTTAGCACCAAAACACACTGCATTTTGCATCAAAACGCACTGCGTTTAGCGGCATATTGCACTGCGTTTAGCACCAAAACGCAGTGTATTTAGCAGCAAATAGCCCCAAAACGGGTGTTAGTGGCGGTCATTTTAAATAAAAATTCATTTTGTCTGCATGCACAACTGCCCCCTTTTGGCACCAAAACAAACCTCCGCGAGAATCGATTTTTTGCGGCAAGGTGAGCGGTTGGTGGACAAAAATGGCACTCACAATGTTAAAATTCTTACTGAAAGTTGGACAAAACGATTATGCTGCATGCACGCGCGAGTGGGCAACGGCACAGAGAACACGTGCGCTTGCTACCGCCAGTGCAAGCGGTTGCAGGGCATGCTGCCCACGGCCAACGGAGGCAACACCATGCAAACGCAGAAGTAATCTGCCATTGGCAGCCAAGCTCTCAACGTGTAGAGAACGTATGGAATAACTTCCGCCAGGGTCGCTTTCTGAAACATAGCCACGTTTTGCCACAGACAAATGGGGCAACATTTCTGGTTTTATCGTATCTTTGTCCAGGAACTTCGTACATGAGCGGGGTGAGTATCCTGGTTTTACAGTATAAAGACATAAACTTCTCTCAGGTTGTAGAAATATTTAAAGTCAAGACGACTTCAATGACAATTGAAACATGATGCAGACCGGACCGAGTTTTTTTCACAACAACGCTTAGGTCACAACTTCGCGACAAGAGACAGGAAGAACCCTAAGGCCGTTTTACCCTTGTTGTGAAGAGCCATAGCATGCACCAGCCCACGAGGTAGGCAACGGCACAATAGCTGAACACCATAAAGTAGCCTGCTGCCTTTCCCTGAAAGCCCACATAACAGGTTTGGGCAACTTCGGTATAACGAAACAGCTTGCCTGATATAAGGTTGATAAGGCTTACGCTCGCAACCATCACTGCCATTTCGCCAACATTGCCAATAAGATGTGTTATGCTACTTACCCCTATCCATTTGGCAGTGGCCCATCCACAAAAGGCGTGCATACATGCACCTACCGACCATACGCCAATTGCCAAGAGATAGCCATTCTTTGTTCCAAGCCTATCGGCTAGTCTGCCCGAGAACATATTGCCCACTGCATAAACAATGGCAAAAAGTGCTGTGATGTTGCCATAATGCTCATCGGTCCAATGAAATTCGGGTGCGATGAAGTCTTTCCACCTTAACGACAAGGCTTGCCTATCCATGTAATTCACGACTGTGGCAACGAAAAGCATTGCACAAATTGTCCATCTCACGTTGGTTGGTTGTTGCGAAGTAAGGTTGGCATTCATTTTTTCATCGTTTTTCGTTTTTGGTGTTGTTACATTCTGATGTCTTGCTCCGGTCGTGCGAAATGTTGAAGTCTGTGCGCCAAGTAAAGTTTTTTGTTTTCAGGTTCACGCTCAACAGTTGCAGTTCCACACCGTGTCCGCGCGTTTTCCCTACATTCTGCAAGATGTTGATGGCATCATTTATCTGCGGTATAACCTTGTTCAGCAGCAGGCAATGGGTGTTTGAAAAGTATAGGTCAATGCTTCCGGCCAATCTTCCTTTAAATACAGAGAAGTCCCATCCTATGTTTACTTGCTCTGTTGTTTTCCAACTTAACGAAGGGTCGGCCAGTTTCTTCGAGTAGTATCCCGTTAGCGGCTGTCCTTTCTCGTCAAGGTAGGGGCGGGCTGTCATGGTGGCCATCGCATCGTAGGGTTAGATGGCTTGGTTCCCATTCTTTCCCCACGACAGGCGTAGTTTCGAACGGTCTATCCACGGCAAGCCTTTCATGAATGTTTCATTTTCCATGTTCCATCCCAATGCCACTGATGGGAATGTGCCATATTTGTTGTTCTTGCTGTTTCCTGGCCACACCTACCGTCTGGGGTTTGTAACCTAGGTAACTCACTACGAGTGCGGTTGTCCCTGTCGGCACTTCAATGGTGTAATTGCCCTCAAGGTCGGTAACTGTTCCACTTTTGTCTCCTTAGGCGGAGATGGTTGCTCCTATAAGTGGCGTGTTGTTTACATCTACCACTCGTCCGGTTATGGTTCGTGTTGTCTGTGCACAAAGTGCCTGTGCTGATACAAACAACAACACGAGAATGTAACTAATTTTGTTCATAAGGTTCCTAGACATTTAAGTTCGACTGTACTGCAAAGTTAGTTTGACAGGCGTTCTATAGACTTATAATTTTGTTCGTAAAGAATTAAAAAACGTACAGCACGCAAATTATCAACCACTTGTAATCTCAAGCGAATAGGCGTGCTCACTTTCTCATGCTCATTTAAGGTGCTATGTGTTGTCTTATTATCAGGATATGCGGCTCGCCATATCGGTGTTTTTCCTGCCTGCAAACTTATCTGTTTAGGTAGATTATCTTCGAGATGGCTCTAAAAGTGTCCTTGCCGTTATATAGGATACCACTATATATTTAATGTACGCGCGCGTAAGCCAGACCTAGGCTGTTCTTTTGGAGCACACTTCATCAACATCGTTTACACACCTTCCCAATTTTCCCGAACTGAAATTGTTTGATGTGTTACGAGGGGCATACGGCAAATAGGAGGAGAAAGTGCATGCGGTTTGCATCATCTCTCCACATTTTCACTGACTTTACCCCCCAATCGGCCGTTAGAGCCTGTGCAAATCTTCCTTGATTATTGAGCTTCTTGCCTGTATTATTCTTGATGGCGTAGCAGGCTACATCAAGAGAATAAGACAGGCAAGATACCGACAAGTAAACGAAAGATGGACAAGAAACGATGGAAACATCCTAAAATATTTGATAAGCGGCCTAACGACCGATTAGGGTTTAAACAACCTTTTATATAGAAACGAAATGGTTGCACATAACATGGTGTTCTAAGCTGTGGGGCTTAACGCCGACACATTTTTAACCGATGTTATGTGCAACCAACATTATGATGGGTTACCTAAGGGAGAATTTTGCAAAATAGCCGTTGGCAAAATCTCCCTTAAACCTGTCAGAATTACTTGTCTGCCACTGTAAAAATGGGGTAAGCCCACCATCTCAGGTCAGCGTCTAAGCCCACTTGATCTTTAGAGAAATGCAGGCAGATGGCTTGTTGCGACCAACCTCCAAACAGAACAGACGTCGACGTCCAATAAGCGCCTTGGTAACCTGCGGTTTTTAGTTTGAGAAGGCCTTGCTTTCCACCATCGTTATCGAGATAGCCCATGGCGGGGAGATAAAAGTATTTGCTGGTATCGGCAGGTTTACCTTGGCTAGGTACTTTTATCCATTTGTCCGAGCCTACGGTTTTATTATTTTCATCCCAAGTTGACCAATACGAATTGGCACAATAGTCTTTGCCACCAGGGTAGGCCTTTACCGGAGAGGTATAAGGACCTCCATCACAATACTTCAGTTTCAAAAACCACATGCCGCCTTTGTATAGGTGCTTGTTCTTTACCCAAAGTGTTGTTTCGTCCCAGTGTGGGTTACCCCTAAACACATACAACGCGGCCTCATTGGCATTAGGGCAAACCTTACACGCATTAACTGCGTAAAGTTGTGTTTTGTTGCCATTGTAGTAACGATTGGTGCCTACACCTCCGTAAGCAGCTTGCTCCCCATCCTTAACAGGTAGCTTACCCTTGTATCCATCCCAATAAGGTTTGCCGGCATCCCACATATAATAATTCATGTCGTACTTGTCTAGGGTAAAGTTGAACGCCACAGGTTTGTTCTTTCCCGCATTTAATTTCACGCTAGGATATGTTTTAGAAACCGTTCCTGTAACGCCCGTTTCCGAATCCCTGAGATGATATTCAACAGTAAAGTTGGTGTATGTGCCTGGCGCAACTACCATGATGGCAGCACACTTTGCGTAGTCTATAGAATAGGGTATGTTAAACCCGCCCCCCAATGATAGTGTAACACGCTTAGACGGAGACGTTACAGAGGCCGTTTGTATGCCGTCGTCATTGAAGTTGAATGTGCCTGCGAGGTTCTCGTTTGCAGAAACCATTATGCTTTCTATCGTTACGGAGTTGTCTAATTCTTCAAGACAGTAAAACGGAGTGAATGTAAGATAGGCTGCCTTATGGTCGAGTGCGAACTCGTATCGCCTGCCATTTTTGGTGGCCGTTGCTGTGCCACAGTCACCATCTGCACCAATATGCGAGGCATCGTTGGATGTTTGCTGCGTTTGTTGAGCCTTAATGGTTACCTTGTCGCTTGCGGGATTTCCTTTCCCCGTATATCTCAACTTATACGAATTTGCTGTAAGTGTGCCTGAAAAATAGAAGTTGGCATATTTTGATTTACCATCTTTACTAACAGCAATACGCTTGTCTATGTCGTCTTTTACACTTTGAGTAAACACTGACGGAGCTGTGGGGTTGTTAATCCACAGCTTATCGCCCGACGTCCAATAAAACTTTATCTTAAAGCCATCATATATACCCGTTGTCCGGGTCTTCGTCTTAAACAGAACCCCACTATCAACAGAAGCGAACTCCGTCACTTCACCCAGGGATTGCACATCACTTTCTTGTGTTGTGTTCTCATTTGAACAACTTGAAAAAACTATCGTAGCTAATACGACGAAAACCAATAAAAAACGTTGTTTCATTTCGTTATTCTCTTTTATATCTTCCTTATTGTCTGTTCCATTTATAATACCACTACGAAATTATACATCTTCCTCGAAATATTCATCGTGTTTGGCAGATAAGGGGGTGTCGTCACCTGCTTCACCAGCACCGCCACCGACAGGAGGACTCCCCGCCAGGATAGACAATGTTACATCGAAAAACAAAATCTCCATTAATGGTTTAAGATAAACTTTCTTTACGCTACCTACATTTTCTTTCATCATAACTATACATTTCGTTTCTTAATATCCTTTTTTCTTTTAAGTACATATCTAGAGAATGCGTACTACTGACGTTTGCGCGTGAAATTGCTAAGAGGATTCTGCATTCGCTATACGCGCAAAGGATAAGCACCTGCTTACCAAATATTCTCTCATCATCACGGTGATAACAGCAACCCTATTAACAACCCACAAGTCGCTTTAAACTTCCGAACAACAGAAGTATTATCCTTCATGTGCTTTACGCCCGTTATCCTTGATAGGCATTCCTTCCTTAATGCATGAATGCAACTACGATTTGTTTTCTCCTCTTAATCCTTTCAACTCCTATCTCTAAAACACGCATGCAAAATTAACGTTTATTTTCTTTGCTACCAAATTAATTAAGCATCTTTTTCATTTCTAATGGGTTCAGGAAGACTGTTTAAGGCTACATCCTCACAAAAAGGGAGCGAGCCGCCTTTATTGCAAAGACGGCTCGCCAATTAAATATTGTGCCTACCTTACGTACACGATATGCGCATGCCACGCAAGAGCATGTCGGCACAACACACGCCAACAACGGCTTGCGCCTTGCATTAGTCGCGGTCGTGACGGTCGTCGCGACGGCCGCGGCGTTCACCTCTTTCGGGTCTGTCGCCACGTGGACGGCGTTCGCGCTCTACATATCCTTCGGGTTTCTCCATCAACACACGGCGCGACAGCTTGTACTTGCCCGTCTTGGGGTCGATGTCGAGCAGTTTCACCCGCATCTTGTCGCCTTCCTTAATGCCAGCCTCTTCAACCGTTTCAAGGCGTTTCCAATCTATTTCCGAAATGTGCAGCAATCCGTCTTTGCCTGGCATAATCTCTACGAAACAACCATAAGGCATAACCGAGCGCACGGTGCCTTCGTAAACCTCGCCCACTTCGGGAACGGCAACAATGGCACGTATCTTTGATAGGGCAGCATCGATGCTGGCTTTGTCGGGTGCGCTCACCTGAACCTTACCCTTACCGTCCACTTCGTCGATGGTAATCGTCGTGCCCGTGTCTTCTTGCATCTGTTGGATAATCTTTCCGCCCGGACCAATAACGGCACCGATAAACTCTTTGGGTATTTCGATTTGCACAATGCGTGGAACTTGCGGTTTAAGTTCGGGACGCGGCTCTGCAATCGTTTCGGTAAGCTTGCCAAGGATGTGCTCGCGGCCTGCCTTAGCTTGCATCAGGGCCTTTTCAAGAATTTCAAAACTCAAGCCGTCGCACTTAATGTCCATCTGCGTGGCCGTAAGTCCGTCTTTCGTACCCGTTGTCTTGAAGTCCATGTCGCCCAAGTGATCCTCGTCGCCAAGGATGTCGCTGAGGATGGCGTACTTCTCTTCGCCCGGATTCTTGATAAGACCCATAGCAATACCGCTAACAGGCTTTTTAAGAGGCACACCTGCATCCATCAAAGCAAGCGTTCCGGCACATACGGTGGCCATAGACGAAGAACCGTTGCTCTCCAAAATCTGACTTACCACACGCACGGTGTAGGGATAGTCTTCGGGTATCTGACCCTTCAAACCACGCCACGCCAAGTGGCCGTGGCCAATTTCGCGACGGCCAACGCCACGTTGAGCCTTGGCCTCGCCTGTTGAGAAGGGAGGGAAGTTATAGTGCAAAAGGAAACGCATGTAACTCTTGTCGAGCACATCGTCTACCATTTTCTCATCAAGTTTTGTGCCCAAGGTACACGTAGAGAGGCTCTGTGTTTCGCCACGAGTAAAGATGGCACTGCCGTGAGGCATGGGCAACGAGCTTACTTCACACCAGATGGGGCGAATTTCGTCGGTCTTACGACCATCAAGGCGCTTGCCCTCGTCGAGGATGCAACGGCGCATGGCGTCGCGCAACACATCATCGTAGTAGCGTGCAGCCAAAGCGTGCTTCTCTTCCAGCTCTTCGGCGGTAAGCTTTTCGGCGTTTTCGGCATCGTACTTCTCCAAGAAGTCGGTAACGATTTTGTCGAAAGCATCGTGGCGTTCCTGCTTAGGCAGAGCCTGCTTGGTAACATCGTACACGGGCTGATACAACTCGTCGTTCATCTGCTTGCGCAAATCTTCGTCGTTCACCTCGTGGTCGTATTCGCGCTTAACGTCTTTGCCCTGTTCCTTAGCCAGTTCTTCTTGCATGGTGCACATGGGCTTGATGGCCTCGTGAGCCACTTTGAGGGCTTGGATAAGGTCTTGCTCGGTAACTTCGTCCATTTCGCCTTCCACCATCATGATGTTGTCCTTGGTTGCGCCCACCATGATATCCATGTCGGCCTCCTTCATTTGCTCGAAGGTGGGATTAACAACATACTCGCCGTTAACCCTAGCAACGCGAACCTCGCTGATGTAGAAATCGAAGGGTATATCTGAACATGCCATTGCCGAAGACGCGGCCAAGCCGGCCAAAGCGTCGGGTTGGTCAACACCATCTGCCGACAACAGCATCACGTTTACAAAAACTTCTGCATGGTAGTTTGAGGGGAATAAGGGCCGCAAAACGCGGTCTACAAGGCGCGAGGTAAGTATCTCGTTGTCGCCAGGCTTGCCTTCGCGTTTGGTAAAACCGCCGGGGAAACGCCCTGCGGCAGAATACTGTTCTCTGTAATCAACCTGCAAAGGCATAAAATCTGTTCCGGGAACTGCATCTTTTGCGGCACAAACAGTAGCAAGTAGCACGGTGTTGCCCATACGAACGACAGCCGAACCATCGGCCTGTTTTGCCACTTTCCCGGTCTCAATGCTGATGGTTCTGCCATCAGGCAATGAAATTGTTTTCGTTATTACGTTCATCTAAAAACTTATTGTTTTAAAACATCTAAAAATAAATTGGCACAAAGGTAGGTAATAAAAAAGGAAATGACGAATAATCAATGCGCTATTTTTCGTTTTTACCTTTGTTTTTGATTAATCGGACTGGTCGGACTAGTCCGATTTTACCGATTTTACTGATTGGCCTAGCCTGCCAACCCTAGGCTTTCGGCCTGCGCCTAGCCCATCCTTCTTCCGAGAAATCGGGTTCCGCGCTTTTTAGTTTGGGTGCAGGCTGTTGGAAAAACTGCCGCCAATCGCCTGTTTCGTTATCGTTGTTAAATTGGCGTTGCGCCTTACGCCCACGCTTTCCGCCTGCTGCGGGAGCCGAATCGGCAAAGCGTTGCCCCTTTCTGCTGCCCTTAGCCGAGGCCGAACGGCCGTGTCCGCCCTCGTCGGCATCGTTGCATCTCACGTCGCGACCTTTATAACTTGCACCCGAAAGGGCCTGCATCACGCGCGAGGCATCGCCTTCGGGAACCTCAATATACGAGAATTTGCCCAACAAGTCGATATGCCCTACGGCCACACGACCTTGAACATTGCGGTTGATAAACTGCATTACCTCGCCAGGATAGAACCCGTCGTCCTTACCTAAGTTAACAAACAAGCGGCGATAACCTGCCTCGGCTTTGCGTGCGCCACGTGCACCGCGCTCCGTACGCTTGCCGTGTGCACCACGCTGGGCATCGCGACCGCCACCACGTTCGGCCCTTTTGCCCTCGCGTTCGTTGCGTTTCATCGAGGGTTTCTCTATTTCGGGCGCGTTGGCGTAGTAGTCTAAGAAACGGCCGAAAGTCATGCTTACAATCTTTTTGATAAGGTCTTCCTTGTCGATGTACTCGAAGTGGCGGTTAATCTCTTCGAGGAACGGGGCAATTTCCTCCTCATTCACGTCTACCTTAGATATGGCATCCATAGCCTTGTACAGCTGTTTGCTGCATATTTCCTTAGCCGTGGGCAGCGTTCCGTCTACAAATTCCTTTTGGATAATCTTCTCGATAGCGCGCACCTTGGAGCGTTCGCGCGTATGGATGATGCTGATTGACGTTCCTTTTTTGCCGGCACGACCTGTTCGTCCGCTACGATGGGTGTAGCTTTCGATGTCGTCTGGCAGTCCGTAGTTAATAACATGCGTCAGGTCGTCAACGTCCAATCCACGTGCGGCAACATCGGTGGCCACCAAGAACTGCACGTTGTGGTTGCGGAACTTCTGCATGGTGAGGTCGCGCTGCTGCTGACTTAGGTCGCCGTGCAAAGCCTCGGCATTGTATCCGTCGCGAATAAGCTTGTCGGCTATTTCTTGCGTTTCGAGCTTAGTACGGCAGAAAATGATGGCGAAAATGCGCGGATAGAAGTCAACCAAACGTTTAAGTGCCAGGTATTTGTCTTTGGCATTCACCATATAATATATGTGGTTCACCTTTTCGGCACCTTCGTTACGACTTCCTACCACAATTTCCTTGTAGTCGTTCAGGTAGTTTTTGGCTATCTTTTCAATCTCCCTGCTCATCGTTGCCGAAAAGAGCAGCGTGTTACGATCGGCAGGAACGCCCTCGAATATGGCGTTGATGCTCTCGGTAAAGCCCATGTTCAGCATCTCGTCGGCCTCGTCGAGCACCACGTTGTTCACGTTGTCGAGCTGCGCAACGCCACGTTTCATCAAGTCGATGAGTCGACCTGGCGTGGCCACGATTATCTGTGCACCCTTGCGTAGCTGGCGAATTTGCATCTCGATAGAGGCTCCGCCATACACGGGCACCACGTGCAGACCTTGCACGTACTTGGAAAAGTCGGCCAAATCGTCGGCTATTTGCAGGCAAAGTTCGCGCGTAGGACTAAGTATAAGGGCTTGCGTATGTTTCTCTTCGGGGTTTACCTTTTGCAGTACGGGTATGCCGTAGGCTGCAGTTTTGCCCGTTCCCGTCTGTGCCAAGGCAATAACATCGTTGCCATTGCCCAGCAGGTAGGGTATCACTTCTTGTTGTACAGGCATGGGTTGCTCGAAACCCAGCTCTTGGATGGCGCGGCATATAGGCTCGCTCACGCCCAATTCTTCAAATGTCTTCAATTCTTCTTGTTGTTAAAATGGTTTCACGGTAGGGCCGTATCAAAACAAAGATAACGCCACAAACAACCTATCTACCCGCCAACACCGCCCACTTAGGGGCATGTTGCGAAAGCAGATGCAGGCCTTGGCAAGCCTAAGAGCGCACCACAATCGGGGTTTACACCAAACGAAACCTTGTTTGTTGATGACTTCATCGTTGCTAATCGTTATCCAAATATCATGAATTCATCAACCCACGAACCTAGAAACCTTGTCTATTATTACTTGTCCAACCAACCGTTGCCCCCAGCCATAATAGACAACATTCGTGTTTGAACGGTGCAAAGGTAATGAAAATAAATGGGTTACGAAAACTTTTAGAAAAGAATTTGCATTTGCACACCGCCATGTTTCACGGCATAACGCCCACAATATGGCTCAAAAACAGGGTTAACGACATGGGGTTTTCGACCTTGGAATAGGCTACGTTTGCAGGTTAAAAACAGCGATAACGCCCTTTGCTTACCGCTTATTTAAGGAAGAAACAGGCCGCAAACCTTGCACCATCACCAACACGCAACATGGCTACCTGCAAGAGGTAGTGTGGCTATCACATAAAAGATAGCCACGCTCCCCCACACGGGTAGCCATGAAGAATGATAATTTGGGCTGCGCCTAAAAGTCTAGAGGCATGTTCTAAAAATTCCCCGCAAAGGTTCAATCGTTGTTCCTTGTATTGCTCTTCACTGTCTTTTTGCTTTTATCTGGCATCTTTTGCTTTCTCTTTCAGTCGCATAGTGCACTATGCTCCTTCAAGAAGTAAGCAAAACCTGCTCAGCTAAAAGCTAAAAATACAGCAAAGGCAATTTTTAGAACCTGCCTAGAACGATTGCAGCCACGCTTTAAGTTCGAGTTCCATTTCTAAGTTATACCTAAAAGTCTGCTTGCGCCCCCAACCGTGTCTTCCACCCGGAAAGACATGCAGCGATGCCGGAACATCGTGCCGATAAAGCTCTGCGTAATAGTTAACGCCGTTGATGGGCATCACCGTACGGTCGTCGTCACTCAGCGCAATCCATGCCCGCGGCGTAGAACGCGTAACTTGTTGGTCGGTGCTGTATTCGCGTTCGTCGGCCTTACTGGGGTTCTTGCCCAAGAAACGCTCGCGCGACCCGCGATGGGTAAGCCCCGGCTGCATGGTGATAACGGGATAGAGCAGAATTTGGAAGTCGGGTCGGGCATCGCCCGTTGCCTTTGTTGCTAGCACCGAGGCCAGGTGTCCGCCAGCCGATGCGCCCATAATGCCCACCTCGTTAGGCTTAATGCGCCATTCGGCCGCATGTCGCCGCACCAGTTTCATGGCCTCTTCGGCATCAGAGATGGGCACCTGCTTGTCGCCGTTGGGCATGCGATACTTCAGCACAATGGCCGCAATGCCCATATTGTTGAAAAAGGGTGCCCAGTCGCGCCCTTCGCTATCCATCGCCAACGTCTGGTATCCGCCACCCGGACAGATAACCACCGCCCTGCCCGTAGCCATTTTCTCGCGCGGCAAAAACACCTGCACCTTTGCCGTATCCTTATCGTCGCTGCCTGCCACAGCCGGTGCCGACGACCACAAATTAAGGGTGAAAGTCTTTTGGGCAAAGGCCGATGTTGCCGCAGTCAGCACCAGGGCCGCTGCCAACAAAAATCTCTTCGTTTTCATATTTTTTGTTTTACTGTGTTTGCTTACACTGCAAAGTTAGCAATAAAAGTTGAGAACGCCTTTTCGAAACGAATGTTTTAGCCCCGTAGTCGCCCTTACCTTTAATGTTTCTATAAAGGCATGCCTTTTCCGTTCTTTTCTCGTTCCTCGAAAAGTGCGTTTTCTCGCCATGACAATGTTCGGGCAAGCCCGACATTGTTCATTTGACTTAACGAAAACGTTCAGTTAGTTACAACCGCTTGACTTCTTGGTCGGCATCGCTGTGACTGTGGGATTTGTAGTCCTTACTGTTCAGCTTGTATCGCAGGGTTATTGAGACGGCCCTGAAGTCGTATCGGTTTAGCAGGCGCATCACCATCTGGTCGTTGTAGATGTCGTTGCGGTCCTTTTTGCTGTCGAAGATGTCATTGACCTTGAGCTGCACACTCAGGCGGTCGTGGCACAGTGTTTTGACGGCGTTGAAGTTGACCGACCACATGTCGCGGCTGAGATGCACGTTTCGGTAGTCGCCCTGGCTCTGATAGTCGCCAGTGAGGAAGAGTGACAGCGTGCGGCCTATCTGGAAGTTGTTGGACAGTTTGACAACCCAGATGGGACTGCTCAAGTTGTACCGCCCCGTGCCTGTTGTCAAGTGCAGGAACTGCTTGTTCATCACCGCCGTAAGTTGGGGTGTCCACGCGCCAAACCCCTTTGACACGACCACTGCCAGCCGCATCTGCTTAACCGACGGCAGGTTGCGGTAAGACATTATCGACACTGCACTGTGCGTTGCCGACTGCGTGCCCCAGTTGATGATGGCGTTGCGCGTGTCTGAGTAACTTAACTGGAACTGAACTATCCGCCACACGCCTTGCAGCGTTAATTCGTGTACGTACTCCGGCCGCAGCAGCGGATTGCCCATCTGCCAAGTGTAACGACTACCGTAGAGCACATTCTTGCTTAATTGACGATATGTGGGGCGGCTGACTTCGGTGGAGTAAAGCAACTGGGCCTGCAACTGTCCGACACGGATGCCCCACGAGAGGTTGGGATAGACCCGGAAGACAGACTGGCTCACATCGGCCTCGCCATTGCCGGGATGGAAGGTGAACCGTGAATCCTCCGCGCGAATACCGAGACCGAAGAGGCCTACGCTGGTCAGCACAGAGTAGTCGGCAAAAGCCGCACGCTGCGTTTCCCTCAACAAGCTCTGCGATGTGGGCATCTCGCCAAGGGTGCTGGTGTAGTCGTCGTTGCGCCGAGTACGGACATACTCCGCGCCCACTGTTGCATCACCACGCCACAGTTTATGTCCGACTGAGACACGCAGCGACAGCAGTCTGTTGTTGATATGGCTGACAGCCGAGAACGCACGGCTACGGCCAGTCTGGCTTATCTCGTCATAAGCATTGTCTGTTTCGGTCGTGCTGTGGAGGTAGTCGAGGTCGGTATTGATTTTGAATTTACCGACGGCTCCAGAATAATAGACATTGAATAGGTGGCTCGGGTTGCTGTGACCACGCTCCTGCCCATCAGTGCGCAGTAGGTCGTACGGCTGTCCGTCTGCAGAGATACGGTTGGTAGAACTCAAATCCATGCGGTTACGCGTGTCGAGGGTCAACAGGTATCGCCCACCAACATACGACTGCTCGGCAATTTGGTAGTCAATGCCCACCGTGTTCTCCACACGGTTGTGCTTACGATGTTCCTGCTCATTGCTGATTTCGTTCCACAGCGTGTCTACATGGACCGTTTGGGTGAGGTCTTTCCATTTCAAATAGTTGTCCAACCGGTATTCAAAGTTGTCGTACACCGTCCACCGCCGCGCACTATAGCGCAAGTTCATCTGCTCTATCGCGCTGGTGTTGCGGTTTTGGTACCATGTAGAGCGAGCATCAACGCTCAGCCCCTGGGCAACGCTGGTATAGGTTGTTACCCGCACCACAGCCTTGATAGCGGCATCGTATTCAGGGCCAGGATTTGTGACCACCTCCAAGCTCTTGATGGCATCAGACGAGAGATGGTCGATCTCCGACAAGTTGTATATGCGGTGGCCGTCTACAAAGAACACGGCCTGCCCTCTGCCCATCACATCGTATCCGCTTTCCGTTTTTCTCATGAGCGGCATTGCGGCCAACACGTCCTCAAGGTTTCCAGCACGTGCGAGAGCCGTGCCGCGAACGACATAGCGAAAGCCGTCGCGGGTAAGCTGCGACACAGGGCGTGAAGCCTGCACCCTCACCTCGTCCAACTGATGCTGTGCCTCGCTGAGCACGATGCTCAACGAGTCGCCAACGTTCGGCCTGGCGATGGCGGTTTCATAGCCTAGACACGACACCGCAATCATCCACTCGCCCTGCGGTCGCGGCATCACGAAACGCCCTTGGGCATCGCTCACCTCGCCACAGATATAAGTTGAATCGGGACTGCTGAGCATCACAACAGTAGCTCCTACTATAGCCTTGTGTGACGGGTCATACACATGCCCTGTCACCTTCTCTTGCGCCACGATGGCCATCGACCATGAGGCAGCCAAAATGATTGTCAGAATCCTTACCATCTAGTTAAATTTAATGCGCACCGTCAACTTAGCGGTTGTCGGTCAGTTTGGAAATGCCACCCGTCCTATAGGCCTCTGCATAGTTGTACACGCAGAACGGGCTTATTCCAAGGTCGTTGGAGATTGTTTCCACATCGTGACCATGCGCCAGCATCAGTATGCAGGTAATCTGAATCCAATAGGGCCGAAATTCCTTACTGTGCTGGAGCCTGCGAAGGGTTTTGAATTCTTCTATGGATAAGTTTAATGTCATGATGCAAAGATACGTTTTTCCTTAATATCTTCCAAATCTTTTTACTTTCGATTATAATTAGGAACGACGGTAAAATTATCGAAAAATAAAGTCTTAGGACGATGAATTTCAAATTATATTGTAATTTTGTTCAATACTTCGTACGTGAGAGGAGCGTTTATCTTGATTCGTTTGTGCATCACAAAGACAATACCCCCTCATAGCTTATAACATTAAAATAAAGACAACTTCATAGAGATTTATGCTTAGAAGATTATGCAACTCACTGGTTTCAAACCACAAACTGATGATAAGTAAGTATGCTTTGATGTGCTTGCTTAGCCTATTCGCGTTCCCCTGCCACGGACGAAATAAAAATGCAAGCATGCCAAAAGACACTGCCTATGTAAATAGGAAACTAATGGACGAGCAAGCGTTAATACAAACAGCTATATTGGAAGAATATGGCAAAGAAAATGGATATAAAGCCCCTACGTATCAAGAGTTTCAGGATAGGTGCATGGAGTATTGGGGCATTTCTCTTCATAAAAAGGCACAAGACCATACCGTAAATATAGGACTGTGCATAGAATATACGATTAACGAAGTGGGAAGGTTTATCTTCACTGAGGCAGAAGGACTGTTTTACCAACCCGAAAAGGAAGAAGACCCGACGGAAGAAGATGCCAAAAAGGTTCTCCTTACACGAGAAAACGGTATAGGCGAAAAGTTTCTAGCTTATAACAAGCTGTTGTTCAATGATAATGCAGCAACACTTTCTTTCTTCTTAAATAATCCCGAATATGCAATAGACATCGTTTTTAATATCGATTATGAACGCAATAAAACGCTTATGACCAAAAGTATTGATTTTGCAAAAAACGTGTCCAATCATTCATTTTATAGGGATTGTGCAGAAAGCATATTATTCTATAATAACAAGAAAAGGGGATTTCGCCGCAATCTCATTGCCGAGATATTCCGTACGTCTAACAGAACGAACGAAACCATGACACCGTTTGACGACTTGGTTTATGCCTATTTTGAGCTTTTCACAAAATTAAAATACGCGCAACAAGTAAAGGATGCGTGTTTGGCGTACTTGATGGCATGTTTGATTGAGTATGACACAAAGAACAAAGACAACATCGGGGGAATAAAAGATGAAAAAGCATATCAACATCTAAGCAACTTCATGTCTAAGGACAAGCATTTAGCCCATCGCCTCAAAAAAAACAATTATTATGGCAACAGCCAATTGAAAGAGCTGGTAGCAGCGGTATTGTTAATGGAGAATGCTATCGATCCCAATGACACTTACTTCGTTGACGACCCCGACGGGTATGCTAATCTCCGTGAAAGAGCAAGCTCTACATCAAAAGTCATAAAACGAGTTGCAACCAACGAAATGCTAACCATTTTGAATAATGATGGGCAATGGTGGAAAGTGCAAACAAAAGATGGAATAACTGGATATATACATAAAAGTAGAATAAGGTGTGCCTTAAAAACAAACCTCTTGAAATAAATCTTCTAGTGGGTAATGTGGTGAATTCAACTTGCAGAGAATACACTGAACAACCTCCACAGGTTATTTTTCGTAACACGACAACTTTTTACCACTGAAAATTGGTGTAGGGTTTCAAATTATATTGTAATTTTGTCCAACACTTCGCACATAATAAGAGCGTTTATCTTGATTCGTTTGTGCATCACAACGACAATAAAGCCTTCTCAATGTTATAGATACATTTAAAAGCCAAGACGACTTTAAATAAAAGTTCATTAGCATGTTAAGTAAAACCATTATCAATTATCTAAAACGAAATAATTTCTATCTAGAGAAGGAAGAGGAAGACTACACAAAGGCTCTATTGGAGTTGGGGATTGATCTTGAATCGGACTTGGCCTATTTCTGTCTGCATACAACGGAAGTGAGCTTTAAAGGAAGAGCTGGTAGTATTGAAAATATTTGTTGGTATTTGATATACTCGACATATACTCGAAGAATAGAATCTCTGCAATCCTACTTAGTTCTGCCAAAAGAATACATTCCATTAGATAGCTTTGAAACAGAGGGTGGCTTTTTTACAACCGAGAGACAGGAGAAGTTTTGGAACTTGAACTCGGACAAAAATTGATTGATTTTCAAAATGGAAAACTTCAACCACAGTGGAAAAGCTTTAATTCTTTCTTGGAATGGTTTTTTGAATTGGATACGAACTAAACGCCGGCCTTAATGAAGTTGTCTTGACTCTAAATGTAATTAGAGTTGACAGTAAAATTGCCGAAGTGTAAAGGAATAGAATAATGAACTCGTTGGCGTAGCTAATGAAGTACACGCTAAATTAACTCCGCCAACAGGTAAACTCATAAACTTATTATCTTCCCCACTGACAAAGGAGAAAAGTAGGGAAGAACTACTTCCTCTATTTAAAGGTCAATCCATTATAGCCAAACAGAATTGCTTTTGAAAATTGTTGTTAGAAGATCGCAAGATGCGCATAGCATGGCATCAATAAGCCATTACGCAGAGGAAAAGGAGGACTTTTGTTTGTTTACGATGCACCTATGGCTTTCCTAATCCAACCCTGTTTGACTATAACACAACGTAATACACAAGGCATACCACTCCCCTCTCCCCTTGGAGAGGGGCTGGGGGTGAGGCCGGCTGGGGGTGAGGCCAGTTGGGTTCGAGCTTGTTTCCCCAAACGAACAAGGCAGCGACGAAACAATTTGTTTCATCGCTGCCTTGCAATGTCGTTAAGCGAGGCCGTGGCCGCGACTTATTTGCCGTGATGTTCGTCAGAAACGGTGAGTTTCTTACGACCGCGCGCACGGCGAGCAGCCAAAACGCGACGACCATTCTTCGTTGACATCCTCTCACGGAAGCCGTGCTTATTCACCCTTCTGCGGTTGTGGGGCTGAAATGTTCTTTTCATTGCTTTATCTTAATTTATTGTTATAATCTCGCTTTTGAGGTGCAAAATTACTTATTTCTTTTTAAACAGCCAAATGATAATGAGGATTTAAGCATTTAAGTGGATGAGTTTGTTGGTTTTAAGGCCCGTTCTAAAATTTGCTTTGGCCGTTTTGGGGATTTTACCTAAATAGATTTTGCTTACCTATTGAAGGTACATTGCGTGCTATGCTACCTAAACAGCAAACCAAAGATGCCAGATATAAACCAATAGGCACCGAAAAGCCCTACACGAAGAAACACTTAAAGGCAGGGATCCAAAATTACCTTTACCGCATTTTTGGCTTTTAGCTGAACGGATTTTGCTTACTTCGTGAAGGGGCGTGGTGGACTATGCGACTGAAACAGCAAGCGAAAGATGCTAGATAAAAGCAGAAAGACAGTGAGGAGCAAAGCCAACGGACAGCGATTGAAGAACCTTGTGGGGGATTTTAGAACATGCCTAAGAAACGTGACTTTCCCAGAACCTGCCGTTAAACGAAAAGCACTCCGCACATTCCCCTTACACCCTGCAACCGCATACAAGGCGCAAACCTTTCAACGACATGGCACATATCTTCAAAAAACAAACCATGTCGCACCCACGATAACCATGCGCAACATTCTACACTTGCCGTAGTCAAAGCTGATGCACGGCAAGTTGATGTTTCATTCTAAACGAGGATGAATGTCAGAACTTACGCAAGAAAAGAAAAAGCGGTATGCCAGCCAAAGGCGTGCAAAGTGCGCAAAGCACACAAAAATACACTTTCACTTTCCAATGTTCACGGCGTGTAAATAGAGGCATTAGCACAGGGGCAATGATGCAAGAGAGAATCTGTGTAAACGTCATTGTGCGTAGAATTTAAGATTTTAGTTTAGCTGAATGGAAGTCTTGTTTGCACAACTAAATGTCGTTCACGGTATGTTGAGCTTTTCAGTGGCAAAGACCCCTTTCGTTTGTCGTGTGCTAAGTTACGCATAATATTTTACATGTCGCCAACTTTTAGAACATATTTTTTTGTTCGGGCACGATTTTTTAACACTTCAACAACGTTTTCAGCATCAAGCCCCTAGCTATCCAACTTGTTCCCTTTATTCCATTATGCCCGATTTTTGGCAGAATGTTTATGCGGCGCGAAACGAACATTATACAACTTGTGACAAAATGAATGGAAACTTAGCCGCACGCTGAACTTTTGCGACAACAACTTAAACCCCAACAGACCATTAGGTAGCTTATCAAACATTTTAGGTTGTTTCCATCGTTTGTCGTTCACCTTTCGTTTGCTTGTCGGCATCATGCCCACCCCTATTCTCTTGACGTTGCCCGCTAGGTCCTCAATAATATAGTCAAACAGAGTTGCTTTTGGAAAATAGTTGTTAGTTGAATGCAAAGCATGCGTAGCCTGGCATCCATTAACCTTTACGCTGAGTAAAAGGAGGGCCGTTGTTCGCTCACAATGCAGCTACGACTTTCCAAACCCAATTCTGTTTGACCATAAGACAGACAACATGCCCGACAATACACAAAATCCGTACAGCCGACAATGGCCGATTGGGGTTAACATCGTTCACATCATTGCGCCATCACGCTCAACCCTATCGTTTGTGCCAATACAGAACCCGTGCTCCTATCTCGGGAAAAGCCTTTTGGCGATTTGTTAAATTGGTAATTATGTTTTAAAATCACGTTCTTCGGCTGAACCATTCTAGAAAGAAATACCCGCTAAAAGCCATATAAAATACGCCCAAACGATGAATTTTGAGCAATTTTCGGATGCCTGTCCCCTCCGTTTTTGGCCATTTACTATGCTTTTGCATTTCTCTTTGAAGAAAAATCCTCCCAAATTTGCATCCGCAACTATAAGGAAATGTTTTATACCAGATTTACTTTAGGGCAATTCAGTTAATTCTCTCTTAGGAATCTTTGGAGGTTGACAAATGCCACATCCTTATTCCTTGAAAAATGTTTTGGAAGAGTTCTTGATGTGTTTTGTGCGCATAAATCCCAAATGACGAGCCGTTTGGACACACCTGTTCCTTTCATACCTGCCTATGGGTCGGTATAAAACCACCTTGTTTTTTATCAAGCTGTCTTCTTCATGCCCTTGGCCATCTGCCCTGCGGCAAGGAAGGCGGCATTTGCCGTATGGATTCCGTAGAATAGTAGCAATGTTTCGCAGAACATGTTGCGTGCCTTGATACGCTCAACGGCATAGTGCTGTTTCTTGTTTCCAAAGCTGCCCGCCATTACCGTGACCTTGAGTTTCCGATAATCCTTCTCGCCTTCTACTCCCATCTCTGCTTGGAGAGGGGTAGGGGGTAAGGCTGTTTCCCTTACCTAAACGCCTCTTCCGTCAATATGCTTTCGAGTTCTTCTGCCGAAAGGCGCAGGCGGAACTTGCCGCCAATGGCTACGGATATGTTGCCCGTTTCTTCGGAAACGATGACGGCCATTGCGTCGCTACTCTGACTGATGCCCATTGCAGCACGGTGACGAAGGCCCAATGAGCGGGGAATGTCTTGGTTGTGCGATACGGGCAGGATGCAGCCCGCGGCCTTGATGCGTTTTTTTGAGATAACCATTGCACCATCGTGAAGTGGAGAGTTTTTGAAGAAGATGTTCTCGATAAGCCTTTGGTTGATGCGAGCGTCGATAAGATCGCCCGTATCAACGATGTCGTCTAGCGGTTCGCCGCGTTCGATAACGATGAGTGCGCCCACCTTTCCGCGCGCCATCGACATGCAAGCCATGACGATGGGGATGATGGTTTCCTTATCTTCTTTGGCGTTGTTGTCGTTCTTGTAGAAGTATTTCATCACGCCGCGCATGCGCTGATGCGCCCCAAGGGAATAGAGAAACTTGCGTATGTCTTCTTGAAAGAGGATGATGAGGGTTATCACGCCCACGCTAACCAGCTTGTCGAGAATGCCTCCAAGCAGGCGCATCTCGAACACTTGGCTCACCAACAACCATATCAGCACAAAGAACATGATGCCGATGAAGATGTTGAGCGAGCGCGACTCTTTCATCAGTCGGTAGAGATAATAGAGCATCAGTGCCACTAGCACGATGTCGATGATGTCTTTTATTCCGAAATCGAAGAACATATTGGCTTGTTATGTAAGGCCGAAGGCTGGCAAAGAGCGCGTTCGGGCAGGTGGTGAATGGGTTTTATGGCGTTGTTGCCGACATCGTTCGGTTGAAGAGTGTTATCACTTCTACCGCCTCTTTCACGTCGTGTACGCGCAGGATGTTTGCCCCTTTCATCAGGGCGATGGTGTGTAGCACGGTGGTTCCGTTAAGGGCAGTGTCGGCATCGCCGCCCACTGTTTTGTATATCATCGACTTTCTAGACACGCCAACCAGCGTGGGAAGGTCGAGCACTTGCATCTTCTCCATTTCGTTAAGCAGCAGGTAATTGTCTTCTACCGTCTTTCCGAAGCAGAAACCAGGGTCTAAAATGATGTCCTTAACGCCCAAAGTGCGCAGCTGCGACACCTTTCGGGCAAAGCCAAGGAGCACATCGCGCAACGTGGGTTGCACAGACATCAGTATGTAAGGCACGCCTAAGCGGGCCACGGTGTGGAAGATTTGCGGCAGTTCGCCTGTTTCGGGTTCTAGCGGAACGTTGGCAATGCCCGTCAGTCCGCCGTCGGAAACATCGTTGATGATGTCTACCCCAAATTCTTCTACGCACATTTGCGCCACTTCGGGGCGGAAGGTGTCTACCGAGACGATGGCCTCTGGCTGTTCTCTGCGTACCACGGCGAGTGTTTTGCGCAAGCGTTTCATTTCTTCGTCTTGGCTAACTTGCTCGGCTCCTGGTCGGGTTGAGAATGCCCCCACGTCTATCATTGTACCGCCTTGTTCGACGATTTGGTTGGTTCGTAGGGCAATTTGTTTCTCCGTTCGTGCGCGACTGCCGGCGTAAAACGAGTCGGGTGTGGCATTGAGAATGCCCATCACGCGTGGTGTTGAGAGGTCGAAAAGTTTCTGTTTAACTGTGATTGAGAACGACATTTGTTAAGGGTTTATGCTTGTTTGCGGCGTGTTGGGCAAGGTGTATGCCCGTGGCGTGGATGCCGTTGGGGGCGATTTGCCGAACTTGCCAAACGTGTTTCCAAACCTCCGACGCATTGGGCGAAGGCTTGAAAACACGTGGATCTGCGGTTTGCGGTGCGGGATGGGGCGCACGATGTTACATTCAACGGGTGCGCAATGCAGCCCTCCTTGCCGCGTTTGCGATATATTTTCGTTGGGGTTGAGTGCTTATTTGGCCTTGCCGAACAGCTCGTCTAGCATCGTATAGAAGGCGGGGTCTTCGCCAACGATGGTCTTTACGATTTTACCATCGGGACCAACCAGAATCTTTGTGGGGAATCCTTGGATGGCATAGTCGGCTAAAAGCTTGCTTTCGCGTGGGTTGTACACGTTCAGCCAGGGCAACTCGTGTTTCTTAACGGCAGCTTTCCACTTTTCGGGCGTGTCGTTGCAGTCGATGCCCAGTATCTCGAACTTGCCTTTGTACTTCTGGTAATACTCTTTCATCTTTGGGAAACCCTTGATGCAATAGCCGCACCACGAGCCCCAGAAGTCGAGAACCACGTACTTGCCTTTAAGGCTCGACATTTTGAAAGGCTTGCCGTTGAGGTTGTTCAGCGTGAAGTCGGGCGCAACAACGCCTGCGGCTTGTACCCTAGCGGCTTTGTCCTCTTCTTCTTTTTGTTTCTTCACCCTGTTGATGCTGGCCATGTAGAAGTCTTTCATTCGGCCTTCCCTAACAGCAGGCGACATCATGCTGGCAGCCTCTTCCATTTCTTCCAGTTTAGCCAGACTGGCTACGATGATGGCGTTTGCCTCGTAGTCGGGATGCGCTTTGATGAAGTCCTTGTAGGCCAAACCCGCCTTAGCTTGCAGGGCAGGTGCCTTTTCCTGATACTCTTTCATCAGGTCTTCTTGCTTTTCGCCCTTATCCATGCGTTCGTTAAGCGACTTAATGAGCGCATCCAACTCCGAGTTGGAGTTGTCAAGAGCGTTTTTCATTTCGGTGAACTCCTTGTAGAATTTCGTTCCTCCGTAGGTATATTTGCCGTCTGCGTCGCCGTTTAGCTCAAGTGTTTCTCCCGGAACGCCAACAAAAGTGACGTATTGGCGCGACTGTCCTCTAACTGCTTCGGGCGTTGCCAATGTCAAATCGGATACCTTTGCGAGTTTAACGGTAAAGTCGAACGCGCCGTTTTTCATCACGGAAGTGTCGCGAGGACTGGGGTTATGCCCTGGTTCGGCTACAAAAAGGATAATCGTGTCGCCGAAATTTTTCAGCGTACCCTTCACTTTCAGCACGCCTTCCGCAGGTGTAGCTGCGTTGGCAGTGAGCATGGCGGCCGTTGTTAAGACGGTAATTAGTATTCTTTTCATTGTTTTAAGTATGTGTATTTGGTGTCAATTTATTACGCAAAAATACATTAAGAAAATGGTTTTTCACCGCATTTTACATTTTTTATCTCATAAAATAGGTGTTTTTAAGATGGTGGGGCGTACTTAGTGGGTGATTTTTAGCACTTATCATCCGTTAAATTATACCTTAAACGGATGAAATATTCAACGAAATGGCTAACTTTGCACATTATTATAATAATATAAACGAACAGAAATGATTAATTCGCAAGAAATCAAGATTGGCACATGCATCCGTCTTGACAACCAAATTTTCACTTGTATCGACTTTCAACACGTGAAACCCGGTAAGGGAAACACCGTGATGCGTACCAAGTTGAAGAACGTTACCACGGGTCGCGTACTCGATCGTACGTTCCAAGTTGGCTTTAAGTTGGAAGATGTTCGCATCGAGCGTCGTCCCTATCAATTTTTATATAAGGATGGCGAAGAATATATCTTCATGAACCAAGAGACCTTCGAGCAAGCCCCCATTGCCAAAGATGCTATCACGGGTGTTGAGTTTATGAAAGAGAACGACGTGGTGGAAGTTGTTACCGATACCACAGATGGAACAGTGTTGTTTGCTGAAATGCCCGTGAAAACGGTGTTGCGCATCACGCACAGCGAGCCTGGCATCAAGGGCGACACGGCTACCAACGCCACAAAACCCGCCACTTTGGAAACGGGTGTGGTGGTACGCGTGCCCCTCTTTATCAACGAAGGCGAACTGATTCAGGTTGACACGCGCGACGGGTCGTACCTGCAAAGAGTGAAAGAATAAGACAATAAGGCCCCGATGCTCACCTCCAACATGGTGTTGGAGGTGGGTTTGGCCTTTTTCGCCACACTGCTACGAAAGCCACAAACCTACTTCGCACCACGCCTAAAACATGCCGCCAAATGAAATACTCGTTTATCGTACCCGTTTATAACCGCCCAGACGAGGTGGACGAACTGCTGGAAAGCCTTACCCGACAATCCATAACCGACTTTGAAGTGATTGTTGTTGAAGATGGTTCGGCCGTTCCTTGCCACTATGTATGCGAGAAATACCGCGGCTTGCTCAACCTACATTATTATTATAAGGAGAACTCTGGCCCAGGGCAGAGCCGCAACTACGGCGTTGAAAGGGCCAAAGGCGACTATGTGTTGATACTAGACAGCGACGTGGTGGTGCCGTCTGGCTACCTGCAAGCCGTGGAAGACGAGCTGAACGCCAACGATGCCGATGCCTTTGGCGGCCCCGATGCAGCCCATCCCTCGTTTACGCCCAAGCAAAAAGCCATTTCTTACTCGATGACTGCTTTCTTAACGACGGGCGGAATACGCGGCGGAAAGAAGAAAATGGACAAGTTTTACCCGCGTTCGTTCAACATGGGCGTGCGGCGCAGTGCATATTTGCAGCTTGGAGGGTTCTCGAAGATGCGCTTTGGCGAAGACATCGACTTCTCGATACGCATCTTTAAGGCGCAACTTCGTTGTCGTTTGTTTCCCGATGCGTGGGTGTGGCACAAGCGGCGTACGGATTTTCGCAAGTTCTTCCGTCAGGTTTACAACAGCGGCATCGCCCGAATTAACCTCTATAAGAAATATCCCGAATCGCTAAAACTGGTGCATCTGTTGCCTATGGTGTTCACCTTAGGGGTTATTTTGCTGGCTGGCGTGGCTTTGACTGGCGTTGTTGCATGGCTGTTAGGCTGCGTGGTGTTGGGCCAATGGCTCGTTATTACCGGTGTTTCGCCCCTATTGGTTTACTCGTTGGCCCTTTTCGTGCATGCGCTCACCATGTTTGGCAGCCTGCATATCGCCTTGCTTAGCGTGGCGGCAGCCTTTACTCAGCTGATGGGCTATGGCTTTGGGTTCTTGCAAGCATGGTGGCGACGCTGTGTTAAAGGCAAAGACGAGTTCAGTGCCTTTGAAAAAACGTTTTATAAGTAAGTAGTAAGTAGTAAAGGGAGTAAAGTAGTAAAGGGAGTAAAGTAGTAAAGGGAGTAAAGTAGTAAAGGGAGTAAGTAGTAAGCGAGGATGAGCAGTTAAGCTAGAATGCCTAGATACCATAAATACAACCAGGCGGCCTGGATTACTTAGAACAATTAAAAAAGTCTAGAACAACAAGATTGCCTAGAAACCCTAGGATAACTAGATAGCCTAGAATAACTAGATGATCTAGAACAACTAGATTGCCTAGAACAACCAAGCATCCAAGTTAATGGGCGTTAGCCATCTTTTCACCTTTTCACCCTTTCACCTTTTCACCTTTAAAAGTCTTAATCATGAAAATCATTGATTTGGCGGAAGAAGACCGTCCGCGAGAGAAAATGGCGCGCATTGGCGCCGAAAACCTAACCAATTCCGAACTTTTGGCCATCCTTATTGGGTCGGGTTCGGTGAACGAATCGGCTGTTGATTTGATGAAACGCATGCTCAACGATTGCGATAACAGCCTTAAACGCCTTGGCCGACTTTCGTTTAACGAGCTGATGAACTATCGAGGAATTGGCGAGGCCAAGGCCATTACCATCATGGCGGCATGCGAATTGGGCAAGCGACGTCAGCAAGAGCAGGCCGAAGAACGGCAAGACCTTGGTTCGGCAACGGCTATCTACAACTTTATGCACACCCGAATGCAAGATCTCGATGTGGAAGAGGCGTGGGCTTTGCTGATGAATCAGAACTACAAATTGATTAAAGCGTTTCGTATTTCGCATGGCGGCATCAGCGAAACGGCCGTTGATGTGCGTGTTATTATGCGCGAGGCCCTGCTTAACAACACCACCATACTGGCGCTTTGTCATAATCATCCCAGCAACAACACGTCGCCTAGCACGGCCGACGACCGACTTACACAAACCGTAAAGAAGGCTTGCGAAACCATGCGCATCCATTTTCTAGACCATATCATCGTTACCGATGGCCGTTATTACAGCTATCACGAGGAAGGAAGGCTTGTGTAAAAGGGTTAGTTATTAGCTGGACTGGTCCAACTGGCCTGGCTGGTCCGACAGGTCTGACAAGTCCGACAGGTCCGATAAGTCTAACTAGTCTGAGAAATCCCAATTAGCATTCCTTCCCCAATTTACGGCTGCGATTCGCCTTCCACATACTGCTCCATAAACATGTGTTCGCCATCGAACACGGCATAAGTGAATTGCCAAATCCAGTCGCCGAGTATCATCATGCGCGTTTTCTTCGATAGCATCAGGTCGAGTTCGATGTGGCGATGCCCATAGAGAAAGAAGTCGATGTTGTTATGGTCCTTCATATAAGCCTTAGTGTACAGCACAAGATACTCCTTATCTTCGCCCATGTAAGGCGGTTCTTTGCCCTCGGCACGTTTCATTCTGCTGTGTTTGGCCCAGTTAAGACCGAGAGCCATGCCCCACCGTGGGTGCAAGGCATTGAAAAGCACTTGGCAAAAGCGGTTGTGAAACACCTTTCGCAACAGCTTAAACGAATTGTTGGGGTCGCCCAACCCATCGCCGTGCGCCAAATAGAACACCTTTCCGTATATCTCTGTTGTAAGTGGTTTCTTATGTACAATCAGTCCGCACTCCTCTTCCAGGTAGCCGTATGTCCAAAGGTCGTGGTTTCCCACGAAGAAATGCACCTCAACGCCCATGTCCGTCAGTTCGGATAGCTTGCCTAAGAAACGTGTATAGCCCTTGGGCACCACCATCTTGTACTCGTTCCAAAAGTCGAAGAGGTCGCCAAGCAAATAAATCGCCTCGGCTTTGTGCTTGATGCTGTCCAAGAAACGCACAATTCTCCGCTCGTGCATGCGGCCATGTTCGATGGCCAACGAGCCGAGATGCGCGTCCGAAAGAAAATAAACATTCTTCATAACCAAGGGTTTTTAGTGGCCTTTGCTTATTCAAATCCCAGTTCCACGCGGGCCTCGTAGCTCATCATGCTTTGATCCCAAGCGGGTTCGAACACCAATTCGATGTTCGCAGAGGTAACACCTTCGATGCTTTCCACCTTTGTGCGCACGTCTTCGAGAATGAAATCGGCCGCCGGACAGGCTGGTGCAGTGAAGGTCATATCAAGGTCTAGCGTGCCGTCTTCTTGCAAGTCAACCTTGTAAATCAATCCTAAGTCGTATATGTTAACCGGAATTTCGGGGTCGTAAACCGTTTTCAGCACATCAATAATCCGTTCTTCTATCTTCAATTTTTCTTCTTGTGTCATAGCTATATCCTTTATTGTTCTACCAACAAAGTTAATGAAAAATATCGAATGGCGACGAAAGCGAGGCGAAAAAAATGGTATTATCTGCCGTTAGCGAGTGCGAAAAGATGCACAACCCTTGGCCACTTAGTACTTTACTTGGAAATAATCAAGCCGCGCCTTATAGCTATCTTGTGCTGTTAAGCAGGTGTCGAGGAGATATTCTTTTATGCTTGGCCAGTTGCGAAGACCGCGATAATAAAACATCTTCAACTCGTCGGTGATGATGAAAGGCACAATATGATGGTTAAGACATTCCTTAAACATGATAAGCCTGCCAATGCGCCCGTTGCCGTCTTGGAAAGGATGGATGGTTTCGAACCGATGATGAAAGTCGAGAATGTGTGTTAGCGAAATCTCTTTTATCGTTCGATATTCCTTTAATAACGTGCGCATGGCCTCGCCAACCTTTTGTGGAGCAATTGTTTCGATGCCACCCACCTCGTTAGGCAGCCGCTTATAGTTGCCTGTGGCAAACCACGATTTGGCCGAATCTGATGTTGAACTCTTCAATAAGGCGTGCAAATGCTTAATCATTCGTTCTGTTAAGGGTGTCTTGGCGCGTGAGATAATGAAGTCGACACAGCGAAAGTGGTTGGTGGTTTCCACAATGTCGTCCACCTTGATGGCCTTGTCTGTAAAGCCAATCGTGTTGGTTTCGAAGATGTATCGCGTCTGTTCCTCGGTAAGGCAGCTACCCTCGATGTGGTTAGAATTGTAGGTTAAGGCTATCTGCGTATGGTGGTAGATGCCGCCTTTCATGCCACAGTCCTTCTCTCGCCTAAGTGTTTCGAGCAGTGGCGATATGCTTTCGTTGGCGTTTCTGCGTGTCGGCAGGGTAGCATTGGTGGGTACGCACCACTTTCTTCCAATGCGTTGTGCACCCAAAATCTTGCCCTGTGCGCAATAGCTGCGCACTGTACGTTCGGCCACGCTATGTGCCTCGGCAAACTCTTTCGTAGAAACAAACTGCATATCTGTTGGCATATTAAACGTTTAAGCTATTGCAAAAATACACATTTTATTGCTGACCACAGCACCAAAGGGCAATTGTTTGCCACTGATTTTTACTCTATTTTGTAAGTTTAAGGCTAGATTGTCCACCTGATGGCGTTGGTCGTGTTCGTCCCCACTGGTGGATGATGGGTGGCAGATAGGTATGGTTTGTGCGGCGTTTTGCCGCAGATGTGAAGGGCGTTATCGCCACACATCGTGGGTGTGCACGCTTTGCCAAACCTGCGAAAGGTTTGTTTTTGGGCGATTTGTGTAGACAATGGACGGTTGTGTGTGGGTGGAAATGTAATGTTTTTAATAGAATTTTTAACATTGTGAGTGCCTTTTTAGTCGTCGAGTGGATGAGTGGCGGCAAAAAATCGATTCTCGCGAGAGTTGTTTTTGGTACAAAATGGGGCTTTGTGCATAACTAGCTATTTGCATATTTATGTTGTGTTAAACGCAACTTTATGCTGAATGGCCGCTGTTTGATGCGAATACCATGCTATTTGCGGCAAAATGCACTGCGTTTTGGTGCAAAACAGGCTGCGTTTTGATGCTAAATAGGCTGCGTTTTGGTGCTAAATGCACTGTGTTTTGGTGCTAAATGCAAGGCAATTTGCTGCTAAATGCACTGTAATTTGCCCCTAAATGGGAGACAAAATGTATAAAAATGCTGTGGATGTAGGGGCAAAAAACTTTGCGCGCGATAGGAAATGTGTGTAGAAAAGGTGCAAAATGGCAGTAAAAAAGTGGAAATCTAGGGGTAAAAAGCCGTTTTTGGGGAGTGAAAAATGATGAGCTGCCGACAAACTAGCGAGCCAATTTGGTGCAAAATGCAGGTTTTTGCGTCAAAAAAGTGAGGAAGACGAAAGCCGTTGAGGGGCAGAAACATGCTTTTTACATGGTTTTAGCTCTCCTTTTTCTCTAAAAGGGCTTGGCTAGGAAGGTGTGTTTTGTAAAGAAAAGAAATCGAATTTAACGGATGGGGAAGGGTAAACAGCAGGTTAAGGCTGGGGCCAAAAAATGCCTTTGGTGTGTTGGTGTTATCTGGTAAATTGGATGCTTACGTACAAACAACATCCATTGTTATCCCGAACAGGACGAATGGCTAAGGCCTAAAAACAGCGTGGTGTTTTTAGGCCTTATGATTTTGCGCGAGTTGGCACGCCTATTTTACTGCTTTGCGTTTAATGCTTCGAGTATCATTGCTTTCAGCTCGGGTTTGTTGGGGGCGGGGGCAGCGAAAGATAGTACGCGGCCTTCGCGGTCGATGAGCATAAATCGGGGCACGCCCGTTACGTGATAGTCTACGGCGAAACCCTTGGTCCAGCTGTCGATAAAGATGAGGTTGCCCGTGAGACCGTGCTCTTGAATGAGCTTTTCCCAGCGGTCGCTCTCCGCCCATACGCCAAGGCATACGCTCATGAATGCGAGATCGGGGTGCGACAATTCTTTTTCCAACTGCTTGAAATAGGGCATCATGCGGATGCAGGGTGCGCACCATGTGGCCCAAACGTCTATAACAACCACCTTTCCGCGCAAATCGCTCAGCGATAGTGTTGTGCTGTCGGGGCGAATGCCGCGGAAGTCGATGGCTGTTTGTCCCACTTTCGACCAGGCCAATGCTTCTTCGATGGGTTTTAACGCCTGCTGTAACCGCGAGGATAGGGGAGTGTCTCCCCAAGCGCGGAGCAGTGCCGTGTACTTCTCGTCGTAGTTCAGGCCTTGTGCCACTTGGTAGAGATAGGCTTCTCGCAACGGTTCGCTGGACAAAAGCGAGAGACGTTGCCGATAGTCTTCCTTGCCGATGTTTTGCTTTTCGGCAAGGTAATCTACATAAAGTGCCAACATCTCAGGAGCGTAGGGCAGGCGCAACACGTTTTTGTCGCTAAACAGTTGCTTGTAGTCTTGCAGTGCGGCGGGCGAAATGAAGTTGTCGTCCACGGCGTCTGGATTGTTCTTTCGATAGGAAAGCATGTAGAACGCAAGGTCGGCATCTATTTTCAGTTGCAGCAAGCTGTTCTTGTCTGCCTTGCCATTTGCCTTACGTTTCAAAGCAGCGGCGGTTTGTTTCAGCACTTCCATCTCTTTCAAGAATTGCTGGGGCTTTACCGTCTTTCCCCCTGGCGTGTGGTTATAGAGGTAGGCATGGTAGAACACGGGTGCGCTTTTGGTGGCCCAAAGGGCGAAATCTTTCTCGTGGGCATTGGCGTTTGTAGGCAGCACAACCAAATTGCTGCCATAGTTCACGGCCAGTTGTGCGCCGTCTTTCAGGTATATGGCATGTTTCTGCTTGTTGTCCTTGTCGGTGCTAAGCACATAAAGCCCATTGTAAGGCACAGCCGATTTGAGCACAAACTTTCCTCCGGCGATTTGTGCTGTGGCGCAAAGACTATCTAGTCCGTCGTTGATGGCATAAAGGCTTACCTTGTTTCCCAAGTCGGGGGCTATTGTCCCACGAATGACGATGGCTGCATACGATGCGAAACAGAGGCATGCTGCGGTGAGAACGGTTATTGTTCTTTTCATTGAATGTTTGGAATGATGGGTTTAATTTGCTGTTGTTGCGATAATGTGGCGTTGTTTGTTGTGCCTTTGGCAAAGCGTTTTGTTTGCTGGAAAAGGAGGTTTCGGCACTTAGAACAGGGTTGAGGTGTAGAAACCGTTTTTGGTTTGGCTCATGAAACAGGCGCGTTTCACCTCGCCCTTACCTTCCAACACCTTGACGGCAGGCTTTACATTGCCCGCCGGCACGGGGTGCAGGTATAGCTTATAATGTCCGTTTTGGGCGGTGGCAATAGCCAGATAGTCGAACCATGTGCTGTCTAACCCGTATGGCGCATACTTTAAGAACTCCATGTAAGTAACCTGTTCGCCCGAGTTCCAGCTGATGCCTTGTGCCGTTTCGGTGTTGTTGTCGAGGTTGCAGGCGTAAAGGCGGTTGTCTTTGGCAAAATAGATGATGCGGTTGTTTTGGTTCAAGGCGCGGTGGGTGGCCTGTAACATATTGAGCGAACCGTCCAACTCTTCGGATTTGCGTATGGGATTGAGGTCCATCCCATTGGGTTTCCCGTTCAAGGTGAGCAAGAGATATTTGCTTGTGTCTTTGCGTTTGACGATGGCTAAGGCCTCATCGCCTTCGTTGTAAGCCGCTGTGGTGCGCCCACCCATGAAGACAAGATCCATGTTCATGCTCTTTGGGGAAAGCGGCCCGTTGCCGTCTACGAAGTAGTTGATGGCGGGCGAAGTGCGGCTCACGCTGCACAGCGAGCTGTTCTTGGTGTTGAACAGCAGGGGAAGTGCGCGCCCAGAGTGGTGGATGGGCGAGAGATTGTAGTCGCCCAGTGTTTTAAGGACGAACTGTTTATAGATGTCGTACTTAGAGTTGAAGAGCGTGTAAACAAAGTCGCCCACATATACGTGCACGTCTGACGGGCCTGCGAACATGTCGCGCACTTCGCGGCGTGCGGGCTCTTCCACAAAGAGTTCTTCATAACCACGGATTATTTTGCCCGTGAAATAATCTAACACGGCCAGGTCTTTGTTGCTGGCAACGAACACGGCGTTGACGCGTGTGTCGCGTAAGGTGGCGGTGTTGAAGTTCCAATAGTTGATGGTGAAGTAAAGGTTTTGTGCCGCTCCTTGCAGATGGTGGCCGTTGGCGGCGTGCACAATGTTGGGTTTGGCTTTCGTTTCCGAGAAGAAATCGATGTCGGCACTGTCGCTCTCGCTTTTCAAAATCCACCATCCCGTGTCCATGTCGGTGGTTACGTAGAGGTCGTATTGCTCGTAGGCAAACACGCCCGTGGCCCTGTCTTTGGCACATAGCCGCAGTTTATAGTTGCCCACGTTCAGGTTCACGTTATAGTCTAGGTCGCGTTGCCGTGAGATGGTGTCGGCCTGTTCGTTCCATGATGCAGCGGCAGGTATCACCATCCAGAAGCAATCGTATTGCCTGTTTTCGGGATAAATCTTGGGTGCGATTTGCAGTTTATCGCCCGTAGGGTTAACGGTGTAGGCCTCGTTCACCCCTGTAACGCGAATGTTGATGGGCGGCTGATAGTCGTAGTTGCCGTTGTCTGAGAAACAACTGCCAAGCAAACAAGCCATTGCGAGGGCTGAGAAAATAGCTATATGTTTCATCGTGTTATTGTCTGTGTTGGTTAGATAAAGAGAAAGGTGTCGGCTGTGTCACACCCTTGAAGGGAAAGTGACGAGCGGACTGCTGGCGTTGGCGGGGTCTTCGCGCATTGGTGCTAAGCCAGAGGCGATGTTGGCAGGGTTGCTGTTGAAGGCTTCCAACGCCTCGATAAACTTGCCGCGCCAATAAACGATGAGTTCTTGCGACTTGTTTACCTCCGCAATCCATACGTCGTCTACCTTGCCGCCCACCACCTGCATCATCAACCGGTGTTTGGGTGCGCTGTAATTACCCAGGTAGGCCTTGGTGGTGTAGTTCCAGTTGGAGGGCATTTCCAACTTGTCGGATATGATGATGGTTTGTTCTTGCAACCTGCGTTCGCCCAAAGCGAAGTCTTCGTTCTCCTTCAACCGCAGGCGCAGGCGCACGCTGGCTTTCTTCAACGATGCGTGGCGCAACACCACAATGCCCACGCTGTCTTTAACGCGGCCGGCCTTGATGGTGAATAAAGGCCGTATCGACTCGTCGTTCAGCGGCACATAGTGTGTGCCGGGTATGGCTTTGTCGGTGCGTTCGGTAACGGTAGAGTCTATGATGTAGCCTTTATTGTCGTAGGTATAGTCTACAATGTATTCACTCACCTGCTCGAAAAGCACGTGCCTGTTTGTGGGAGCCGACCCGCCAATCACCCGAATGGGGATGAAAACCGTGTCGCGCATCCTCGTGTCGCTACCCCATACAAATGAAAAGGGATGGTCGGCGGGTGCCTTTTGGTTTTCGCTAACCAGTTCTGCTCGTGCCTTTTCGTTAAAGAGCAACTTCTCGTCTTCCTTGCATCCCGTTGTAAAGAGGGCACACAGCAAGGCGGCATATAATATTTTTTTCATTGTTCTGATGGTTTAGTTTACATATACAGCCTCGTCTTTTGGCAGAGGCACTACGTAGGTTTCTACCGAACCAGGCACGGAGGTCCAAAGAATGGTGCTTGCGCCAAGTCGCTTGTAGGCATAAAACGCCTGTCCTTCTCCGTAAAACTCCTTATTATATTCTTTCACCAAGAGGTCAATCCGCTCGCTGTCGTTGGCCATCGTGGTGGGCGTTACGTCGCGTGCTGTGCAGAATGTGGCGTAATAGGCATTGGCATCTGCAAGCGGACTGCTTTCTATCGCGATGAGATACATCTCGGAAAGGCGGATGAGCGGTATCACGTTTTTGGCAAGGGTGGGCATCTTCTCCGTTTGGGTGTACTTCTGGAAGTAGAACGGGCGATTGTAATAGCTGATGTTCACCTCTTCCCACAGGTTGACGAAGCGTATGTCGGAAGTGCCTGCCTCATACAGACGTGCCGTTAGTTCGGCCTTAGGCTTTTGATAGGTGCGCCCCGTACCCAATGTTTTTGATAGGTCGTTCGCTTTTAAGTTGAAGACGTGTTCTGCAGAAAGGGTCTTGTCGCCTCGCGAACAATCGTCGCGTGTGCCCAGTCTGAACATCGCATTACCTTCGGGTGTCTTGGCTTCTATCACGAGCTTGGCATACGCCAATGCTTTCTCCTTGTTACCCATCCACAGATAGGCGCGTGCTTTTAGCGCACACACGGCGTAATAGTTCATTCGCAGTTGACGGGCAGTGAAGAAGTTATCTTCTGATGCTGCGTCCTTGTTCAAAGCCTCGATAGACTTCGAACGCACTGGGTCGTCTTTCAGGCAGGTCTCCGCCTCGTCAAGATCTTTCAGCAATTGTGTCGTAAATTCGGAGTAGGAGAGAAAGGCGTTGGGGCGGTTGGTTACTGTCGTGACGTATGGAAGAACTTTGGATGTGGGCACGTTGTTGGGCATCGGACCGAAAAGCCGCAACACATCCAAGTGGCAGAAAGCGCGCAAACCCAAGGCTTCGCCCTTGATGAGGTTGTAGTTGGTGTCGTCTAGCACGCTGCGATGCTGCTCTATGCCGCTCAACAACCCGTTGACGTCGGCCACAACCTTGTATAGGTTGTTGTAGATGTTGCCCATCGCCGTTTCTACCACGGCAGCCTTATAGTCGTATTTGTTGAGATATTCGCCCACGCTGCCAGCGTTGTAGGTCCAGTGTTGTGCCAAATTCTCTACTGTTCCGCACACCATCTCTTCCCCATAGAGGTTGGTTTGTTTCATCCGTATATAGCTTCCGATAAGCACGCTGCGGCAGCCGTCCACCGTAGAGAACATCTCATCCTTCTCTTTTTCGGTGGAAGGTAGCACGTTGAGGAAATCGTTGCAGGCCGTGGTTGTGCCCAGAATGAGCAACAAGGCTATGATAAATTTGCCAAATTTCATTGTCTTGGTGTTTAAAGTTTAGAAACTAACGGATAGGGTAAACGAGCAACGCCGCGAATAGGGGTAGGAAAGTCCGCGTTCTTGCTTAACGCTCGATAGATAGAAGAGGTCGCTTAGGTCGCTGCTCAACGTCAATACCTGTATGCCCAAATTGCGTTTCAGCCACGGGTTGTTGCTGAACATGTAGGCAAGGTGAATGTTCTGGCAGCTGAGCGTGCGTTCGTCTTGCACGAACCTTGTTGTGGCATTGGTTATGGTTTCGTTGTTCAAGCCCTTAAAGAATGTACGGTCGTCTTTCTGTTGCCAGCGGTCGCGAAACACTCTTTCGTCCACGTTGTAGTGTTTGTCGGCGTTCTCGATACGGTTAGCCAGCGTGGAATTGTATATCTGTCCGCCAAAGCGATAGCCGAAAACCACGTTGGCTGTGAAATCTTTCCAGCGAATCATGCTGCTCAATGTGCCGCGGAATTTGGGCTGGCTGATGCCGCACGCCACACGGTCTGCCGCGCTCCACGTGTGGGTTAGCTCGCCGTTCTTCTTTCTAAAAACCTCGTTACCCGTGCTGGGGTCTATTCCCAGCGACTGAACGGCATAGATGGTGTGTTGCGATTCGCCCTCGCGTATCACTTTGTTAGGCGTTGTCCCACCCGTAAGAAGTCGTTTGGCATACTCGTCTTTCAAGGCTTGCGACAGTTTCACTACCTTGTCTTTGTTGTGTGCGATGGAGCCTGTTACCGACCATGCAAGCCTTTGCGAAGTGTTGCGCAACAGAAAGCCAGTGGCTTTCACTTCAAAGCCGCGGTTCTCCACCTGGCCAATATTCTCCACAAACGATGTGAAACCGTTAGAGAGGGGCAGTTTTAACGATGATAGTAAGTTAGATGTTTTGTCGAGATAAACGTCGGCAACAAGGTTCAGACGGTTGTCGAAGAGGTTGATTTCAACGCCTGCATTCCATTTGTCTGTCTTCTGCCACTCCAAGTTGGGGTTCTCCAGTGCCTTTTGGTAAGTGCCAACCCAGCTGTTGTAGCGGTCGTTCAGATAATAAGAATAGGTGGCTATGGCTTGGTAGGCACTGAACTTCTGCGAACCGGTTTGCCCGAAAGAAACCCTGAATTTGAGCCTATCTACGAAACGAACGTTTTTCATGAACTTCTCGTTATGCACGTTCCAGCCGATGCCCACCGAGTAGAACGGCGCGAAACGGCGGTTTTTCCCAAACTGCGAAGAGCCGTCTATGCGGTAGGCCAGGTCGGTGTAATACCTGTTGTCGAACGAATAGTTGGCGTTAAACACCAATCCCACGGCGCGGGTTCGCGACTCTCCGCCCGATGGTTTGCCGCCTTTCTGGTATTGCAAGGCATTGGAAGGAAAGTCGAGGTATTCGTCTGTAAAGCCCTCGAACACGAAGTTGTAGTTGCGGGCGAAGTTAGATGTAACATTCCAGTTGGCTGCTGCATACAGAAGATGTTTCTCTGCGAAGTGTTTGGAATAGCTTGCCGTGAGTGCCACTTCATAATTTGTTAGCTTGCCCGTGCCGTAGTTATAGCGCCCTTTGCGCAAGCTGCCTTCCTCCGTTTGATATTCGTCGGCTTCGAACATCGTGTGTTTGGCCGGCTTATAGTCGTCGGTCTCGGTGTTTCGCCACGTCAAACCAACGCGCCCTCGCGTGATGAATCCCTCGAAAGGCCGCCACTCGATGGAGAAGTTGTTGGTGATGTCGGTGTATTGTTGGCTGTTTTTCTGGTTGAGCATGGCATTGTAAAGCGGGTTGGCAGGCAAATTGCGGAACCCGCCATAGAAGTCTACGTCGTTGTCGAACATCTTGATAAGCCTGCCGTTGTCGTCGTATGGCCGCCAATAGGGGTTCAATCGGGTGTAATCGGAGAACGAGCCGTATGGCGATTCGGCTGACTTGGTGTATCCGATGCTGAGGTCGTTGGTGAAAATCAAGCTGCGATGGCGGTAAGAAAGGGTGATGCCACCGTTGAAATTGTTGCGGTTTGAACCTTTCATCACACCTGCCACACCGTTATATTGTAGCGAAGCTGCATAGCGGAAACTCTCGTCGCCGCCCTCAATGCGTATGTTATGCCGTTGTCCCACCCCTGCGCGTAGCGGTTTCGACAACCAGTCGGTTTCAAATCCACGCGTGATGTTCTCTAAAATGGCCGAATATTTTTTCTTCAAAATAAAGTCGCGTCCGGGGTTGGTGCTTTGATAATAGCCCGAACGCCGTTCCAATTCCAGCTTGTCGGCGGCGTTCAGCAAGTGATAGTCCGACAGGTCGGGCACCTCAACGTTAAGGCTACCACTATACGAGAACCGCAACCGCCCCGTTTGGGGTGTCTTGCGCTTGATGACGATAACGCCGTTGGCTCCGCGCGAACCGTAGATGGCCGTGGCGGAACCGTCTTTTAGCAGCGTGATGGATTCCACCTCGTCTTCGTTCAAGTCTACCATCCGCGCCAAGCTGATCTCAAATCCGTCCAAAATGATGAGCGGCGTGTTCAGATCGGTGCGCGTGTTGTCTTGCAGGTTTGTAAGGGTTGGTAGGTTGGCAGTACCGCGAATTTGAACATCGGGCAGACGGTTGGGGTCCGACCCATACTGGTTGTTTGCCAGTAAGTTGAACGACGGGTCGATGTTGGCGATAGACGTAAGCAGGTTCTTGTTGCCAAATTCTTTCAGCTCCTTGTTCGTGATGGTGGCCACCGCTCCCGTAAACGCCTCTTTGTTCTTTTGGAAAATACCCGTCACAACGACGTCTTTTATCGTTGTGCTCGACTGCATCGACAGGTTGCGGACAACCGCTGTGGTTCCCGGTTCGATGGTGATGCTTACAGGGTTCATGCCTACGTACGAGAAACGAACAACGGTGAGGCTTGTGGGAATGTCTATGTGATACATGCCATCCATGTCCGTTACGCCGCTCACCTTACCGTCGGCACCATACACGGTGACGCCAATCAGCGGCTCGCCGCTTTCGCTTTTCACTTGCCCTTTCATCGTTCTTTTGCTTCCCTGCGTGGCTTGTTGGCTCGTCTTGGATGCCAACTCGGCCTTTCTGGCATGGCAAGGCAGTTGTGGAAATGTGGTCCACAACATCAACAACAAGAGCCTGGTAACTCGTCCTACTTGTCTGTTTCTTGGCATAAAGAAAGTTCTCATTTTTGTTAATTGCTCGTGTTTTCCCTGCGATTAGTGTACAGGGGTTGTTAAATACTGTTGATCTCCAGCCTGTCTGTTCACGTTCTACTTTACTGTCAGCGGTATTGTTGTTAGATTGCGAAAAGGCGTTAAGAAATCGTTTGCTGCAAATTTATGCGTTTTTTTCGAAAGTTCCAAATATCCCGAAAATTATTTTTTCTATGAAATCGTCTTGGGTTTTAATATTTCTATAAATTGAGAGGGAGCCGTCTATAAATTGAGAGGGGTTTGTCGTCTTTGTGATGCCTATACAAGAAAAACACACTTCTCATACACGCAACGCGCACTTATGGCGCATCGCCTAGCAGATGCCAACACAAGATAAACACGTTTCTCATACACAAGGTGCAGGACAAATCGGCTCACTGGCTTATAAACTCACGAAAAACCAACAACTCCCGAACACATCAACTCATCAACCGACAAACTCATCAACTCAAAAACTCACCAACTTACAAACTAACAAAGTTACTAACTTATCAACTTACGAACTCAAAAACTCACCAACTAACAAACTCATCAACTTACGAACTAACAAACTCACCAACTAACAACCTCAAAAACTCATCAACTGACAACCTCAAAAACTCATCAACTAACAACTTCATCAACTTACGAACTTACAAACTCACCAACTGACATACTCAAAAACTTATCAACTTACGAACTCAAAAACTCGCCAACTGACATACTCATCAACTTACGAACTTACAAACTCACCAACTGACAACCTCAAAAACTTATCAACTTACGAACTAACAACCTCACCAACTGACATACTCAAAACCTCATCAACTGACAAACTCAAAAACTCGCCAACTAACAACCTCATCAACTTACGAACTAACAAACTCACCAACTGACATACTCAAAACCTCATCAACTCACATACTCAAAACCTCATCAACTTACAAACTCACCAACTAACAACCTCAAAAAACCACCAACCTGAAAACTTAAAACGATTATTTTTATTTTACAAATACGGCTCTAATTCTCGCTCCCTTCTAGCGAAAATATAGGCTAAAAAATAGGTAAATAGCCCTATTTCTAGTTTTTTTCGTCTTCCGTTTTGTCCATTTTTAAGAGCAAAGCCTGCATTTAGCACCATTTTGCCTTTCTAGATTGGTTGGCAACTCGTAATTTTCCAAGCCCAATTACCCACTTTTTGCCCCTAAAATCCCACTTTTTGGCGACTATTTTGGGTTCTTCCGTTAAATGCGTAGATGAGGAATTTTGTTTTTAGTAAGGATGAATTTTTAATATCATTTCTCACCATTTCTACTATCCTCATTTTTAGTTAGTTATATTTTCTGTTGTTGCCTTATTAGGTGACGGATCTGTTTACCCGTAAAAGTTAATTATTGTACAAATCTATCCATTTAACGGAAGAACCCTATTTTGCCCATTTTAGCCATGCGTTTCATGGCTCTAAGAGGTTTTGTTTATGCCATTGCGGTGTATTTTTATGCTTTTCGTCTTGCATTCAGCAGCATTTTGCACTGCGTTTTGCACCATTTTACCTTGCATTTAGCGTCAAAACGCACTGCATTTAGCACCAAAACGCATTGCGTTTAGCACCAAAACGCGCTGCATTTAGCGGCAAAATGCACTGAATATAGCAGCAAATTGGCCAAAAACTGGTGCAAACAGCACTCTATATTAATAAATATTCATTTTGCCCGTATGTACAACTACCCTTTATTTGCATCAAAACAAACCTTCGCGAGAATCGATTTTTTGCGACAAGGCGAACGATTGGTGGCAAAAAGAGCACTCATAATGTTAAAATTCTTGCTGAAAAGATTACAATGGTTGATAAGAGGACAAGTTAACGAGTGGGGAAGTTGACGAGTGGGGAAGTTGACGAGTGGAGAAGTTAACGAGTGGGGAAGTTGACGAGTTGGGAAGTTGACGAGTGGAGAAGTTAACGAGTGGAGAAGTTAACGAGTGGAGAAGTTGACGAGTGGACAAGTTAATGAATTGACGAGTTGACGAGTGAACGAGCTAATCGTTCTTTTCTCGCCATGACAATGTTCGAACAAGCTCGACATTGTTCATTTGGCTTAACGAAAACGTTTATCTTTTCATCTTTGGACATAAATACGCCCATCTTGACATAAGAACATAAGAAACATAAAGAAGTGCTCTTTGCTTTCTCCTCATTATGTGCCACAGGACAGATGCTTTCAACTGGCAGAGAAAGCATTGAAACAACTCGCGCCAGATTATCTTTTTTGAGGCATAGCCACGTTTTGCCACAGACAAATGGGGCAGGATTTCAGTTCTTATCATATCTTAGTCCAGTACTTCGTACATGATAGGCGTGTTTATCCTGGATTTATAACGCAAAGATAATAAACCCCTATCCCTTTTTTAGAAACATAAAAGTGAAGACGACTTCTATTGCTGTCCGCTAAAAATAAATTATTATTGAGAGAAAAACTTTTAGCAGACAGTAATATAAGTATAACGTTTGGAAAGTGAACTGGGGTTTTGCACGTGGAGTTGGCCATGCTGTGCAGGCCTTAAAGAAAACGTTGCGCTTTGAGTAACAGGGCTGTTTGTACGCCTTATCACCCCCATCGTGTGCAGGGGGGTGCAGCGTGTTTTGCTCCGTTTCCTCAAAGCGCAACGTGTGGTTTGCGCGATAATGCTGGCCTGCTTAATGGTTTGCCAAGCGGCGCATTGGGGTTAAAGCCATTGCGGCAGCTTGTCGAGATGTATGCCGTTGCTGCCTTTTACAAGGATGTAATGGTGTTCGGGATGATGCTTTTTCAGCTCGGCTATCACTTCTTCTACATCGTTGAACTTGCGGAAAGCGCAGTTTGTGCGGGCAAATTCGGGGCCAACGAGCCACACCTCGTCGAGTGTGAGTTGCGAAAGCTGGTCGACAATGGCTTGGTGCGCGCTTTGGCTAACGGCTCCCAATTCGAGCATGTCGCCCAAAATGGCCATCTTGTGCGGCACTTCCATATCGTGAAAGTTGTTCAAGGCCACGCTCATGCTTGTTGGGTTGGCGTTGTAGGCATCCATAATCAGCTTGTTGTGTGCCGTTTCTTCCAGTTGCGAGCGGTTGTTGCTGGGCACGTAATTGGCCAAGGCGCGGTTGGCCTCTTCGGCCGAAACGCCTAAGAAAAGGCCTACACTGAGGGCCGCAAGCATGTTTAGCACGTTGTATGCCCCAACAAGATGGGTCTGAACCTCGTTCCATGCGCCGCCTTCGCGTTGCCAAGCGAAACGTAAGAAGGGGGCAGCCGAAACCACTTCGCCGCTAACGAAGAGGTCGGGGCGTGCAGGTGTGCCGTAGGTTACGAGGTCTAGTCCCTCGGCAATGCCCATCAGGTGGGGATTGTTGGCATCTACAAACACCTTTCCACGTTTGCTTTGGCGCATAAAGTCGTATAGTTCGCCCTTGGTTTTCACCACGCCTTCGAACGAGCCAAAGCCTTGCAGGTGGGCCATGCCTACGTTGGTGATGAGCGCGAGGTCGGGTTCAACCAGCTCGACCAGTGTTTTTATGTCGCCTGGATGACTGGCTCCCATTTCTACCACGGCCACTTCGTGTTCGGGTTTAAGGCGTAATAGGGTTTTGGGAACGCCAATGTCGTTGTTGAAATTGCCCAAAGTGTACAGCACGTTGTACTTCTGGCCCAACACGGCAGCCAGTAGTTCCTTGGTGGTTGTTTTGCCGTTGGTGCCCGTTATGCCCACTATGCGCGTGCCAAGGGTGCGGCGATGGTGGCGCGCTAACAGTTGGAAGGCGCGCAACACGTCGTCTACCAGTATGTATCGCTCATCGTTAGGTGGGCAATATTCGGCCTCGTCTACCACGGCAAAGGCGCAACCTTGCTGCAAGGCCGCGGCAGCGAACTTGTTTCCGTTGAACGATTCGCCTTTAAGGGCGAAGAAAATGCTACCCGCGGGGCAGTCGCGACTGTCGGTGGTTACTATGGGGTGGCGTTCAAAAATCTTATATAACTGTTCTGTTGTCATATTCTTTCTTTTGTGTTGGCTGCTTTTGCTGGGTGTGGGCAATTGGCAATTTGCTCTTGCCCGCTAGCCGTAGGGTGGGCGTTATTCGTCTACTTTCAGTTCTTTGCGGTATTCGCCCAATCGTTTAAGCAACTGTTTGGTAACCTTTTCTGTACCCGGTTTGCCGTAGATGTTGTTCAGTTCGTCGGGGTCGGCCTGCAAGTCGTACAGCTCGTAATAGTCTATGTCGGCATCGTCGCGGAAGTAATCGATGCGTTTCAATGCCTGATAGGTATAGTATTCACTGGTTCCGGGCGTGCGTTGGTACTTGTTTTCTTGCACGGCGCGGTCGCTGCCCTTGCCGTAGAAGTGGATAAGCTTGTAACGTTCGTTGCGTACGCCATCGTGCTTGCGCACAAGGTGGTAAGTGGGATAGTCGTAATAGTGGTAGTAAAGGTCTTTTCGCCAGTCCTTTACATTTGTGCCTTTAAATAGCGGTTGCAGGCTACGGCCACTCATTTCGGTGGGCTTTTTCACCCCTGCTAGTTCGAGGAAGGTGGGCGCGAAGTCGATGTTCTGCACCAGTTGGTTGCATTCTGTTCCTTCTTTTACATGTCTGGGATAGCTGATGATGAGCGGCGTGTGGAACGACTCTTCGTACATGAACCGCTTATCAAACCATCCGTGTTCGCCCATATAGAAGCCTTGGTCTGATGTATATACCACGATGGTGTTGTCGCTAAGTCCGTTTTGTTCCAGATAATCGAGCAGTCGGCCCACGTTGTCGTCAACAGAGCGTATCACGGCAGCGTAGTCGCGAATGTAGTTTTGGTATTTCCACTTCACCAATTCCTTGCCTGTGAGTTTTGATTCGATAAACTTCTTGTTCCTTGGCATATAGTATTTGTCGAAGGCTACGCGCTGTTCGGTGGTAAATCTGCTTGTTTCGCCGAGCAGTGCGTAATACGAATCCATGCTTTCCACGTCGGCCGTGTCTAGCGTTTCGGGCACTTTCAGGTCTTGAATCATGCGCAAGTCGTCGTCGATGCGCATCTTTTGTGTTCTTGCAGCCGAGCCGCGCGTGGCGTAATCGTCCCAAAAGGTTTTGGGAAGTGGGAATTCAACGTCGCCATAAAGCCCAAAGTATTTTTCTTCGGGCATCCAATTGCGGTGCGGTGCTTTGTGATGCACCAGCAAGCAGAAGGGTTTAGACTTGTCACGATGCTCTAAAAAGTTGATGGCATGGTCGGTAATGAGTGTAGTTGCGTAGCCTTTCCGATCTTGCTTGTACTTGCCATATTCGCGGTTGGAGCAGAACACGGGGTTGTAGTAAGAGCCTTGGTTGTTGAGGATGTGGAAGAAATCGAAGCCCTTGGGGCGGCAGTGCATGTGCCATTTGCCTACCATTCCTGTGGCGTAGCCCGCCTTTTGTAGTAGTTCGCTGAAAAAGGTTCGGGTGGTATCGATGCCTTCTCCCAGTTGTCGTTGCCCGTTTTGGTGGCTGTAAAGACCCGTGATGAGGCAGGCGCGACTGGGCGTTGACAGCGAGTTTTCGACAAAGGCCGACCTAAACAGCATGCCGCGGCGCGCCAATCGGTCGATGTTGGGCGTGGGCGCAAGCTTAGATAGGGCACTGCCGTATGCGCTGATGGTTTGCATGGAGTGGTCGTCGCACATGATATATAATATGTTGGGACGCACGGCAGTGGCTTGCCCCGCTGCATTTACGGGGTACGTGGCCAGTTCAGGACATTTGGGGTAGCTGGTGTCGTTGGTTTGTGCCATTGCTCTTTCGGCTGTCGTGGCCAAGGCAAGGGCAGGCAACATGGTGAGCGAAATGTTGGATGGTAGATTCATCTTTGTGTAAGTTGGTTGCTGTTTTGCGCCAGCATGTGTGTTCGCTAAGCATGTTGCGAGCATGTAGGCAGCGCGTTATGTGCTACAAAAGTACACAAAATCGTGGGGATGGATGCCCCCAATGCCACATTTTTTATTTGGTGGGCGAAATATTTTGAATGGGGGTGGGGTGGTGGATGGGTGCGAATGGCACTCCTTATTATATATAAGGTGTGTGTTTGGTTGGGGGTGGGGTGGGCGATTGCCTACCGAACGATATGCCGAGAGCAATGGTTGCGCGTTTCTTTCTGGCTTTTATCGCCAAACAGAATTGGATGTGGAAAGCTATAGGTGCATCGTAAGCAAACTTATAACAACGTTTTCGTTAAGCCAAATGAACAATGTCGAGCTTGTTCGGACATTGTCATGGCGAGAAAACGCACTTTTCGAGGAACGAGAAAAGAACGTTTTCGTTAAGCCAAACGAACAATATCGAGCTTGCCCGAACATTGTCATGGCGAGAAAACGCACTTTTCGAGGAACGAGAAAAGAACAAATTTCCAAAACCCATTATGTTTGACTATAAACAAGGCATTTGGCTAAGTTTGGGGTATAAAAAAAGTCCTTGAAATCTCACGACTTCAAAGACCCACACAATTTATTAACCAAAAAATGTGGTGCCACCAGGAATCGAACCGGGGACACAAGGATTTTCAGTCCTTTGCTCTACCAACTGAGCTATGGCACCAACTTCTGAATTGCGAGTGCAAAGGTAGTGATAATTTGTGTAACTGGCAAATATTCTCTGCATTTTCTTTAATATTTTCTCGTCATTTGCACGTTATTCAGATTTTTGCAGTACCTTTGCACCGCATTTAAGCGAAGAAAGCCAGTTGCGTAAGCAATGTTGCGGTTCGTCATTGGCATTCGTTTTGGCATCGGGATGTAGCGCAGTTGGTAGCGCACTACGTTCGGGACGTAGGGGTCGGGCGTTCGAGTCGCCTCATCCCGACCAAAAAAACAATCGGCCACGCATTGGGTTTCCAATGGCGTGGCCGATTGCTTTTAGTGAGGATGTGAATAGGGAACAATGGTTTCCTATATATAGGCTCTCTATTTTTCTTTTTTCGGTTTCTTTCCTACTTCAACGAATAACACGAGTGTGCACATCTTTTTCCAATAAAATAACCTCTCGTTTGGATGAGAGGTTATGGGTGCGCCACAAGCCCAGTGGCGGCTTTTGTTCAGCGGTGTAATACAACCGAGGCTTATTGTATGTTGTCGGCAGCTCGCCGAATGCGGTCGGCAAGGTCTACCAGTGCGCCTTTAAGTTGTGCTTTCTCTTGTTCGTTAAACTCTGTTGGTTTCTTGTTCCCGTCTATACCATCGAGCTTATGGTATAGCCACGAGTTCGATTTGCCAAAGTATGTCTTGGAAAGGTCTGCCCACGAAATGGCAAGCAGAATGTCTTTTAATTGTGATTTCATTGTTCCCACTTTTTCTTTTGTCAATGTCATTGTTGCCATAGTCCCTCCTTTTTTTATTGTCACCACCTTGATGGTGTATATTGTTCTCGTAATTAGAGCCGTTCGTCGAGCAATTCTGCAAGCATTCTTTCGATTGCCCATCTCAGTCCAGGTTCTCCATTTGGGAAACACCTTTTGTAATTTCTAATTGTTTCGATCAAATCGAACTCGCTTTCTGTCAATAGAACTCTTCTTTTCATGGTTGTATTACTTAATCTGAACAATACAAAGGTAATACATTTATTCGTACTGTTCCAAGCGTTTTGTCGCTTTTTGCTTGTGCTAAAGTTTCTTTTAACACTTTCGCAAGGGGGGGGATTATGTCATGATACAACATTTGGCAGCATACGGCTTGTTATGCTGCTATACGAGAGTTACACCTCGTTTTCTGTCGTATTCCTTAACAGCTTTGGATTTTCTTGGCTACTTCTCCTTATATATAATCTTGTTTTGTCCCGTTGTCAGTTCCAGCGTTTCTCGGTTTTCGGCAATGAAACTGTCGATGTGGCGCACGCGTTTCTCTTCCAAAATCTCGTCAACGGCGATGAGGATGCCCGTTTCTTCAACATCGCCGAAACCATAGTTGATGGCCGTTCCAAAGAGTTTCATCGTAGGACTAAGCCCCATGTAGGCGTTAACCAGCGGCGGAATGTTATATCCCAGCGCGCGAATTTCGCGATTCAAGATTTTATAATCTGCCTTAAAGTCGTTTTCGCAGAACAGCGCCTCCAATTCTCGTGGGTCGGTTTCGATGACAAGGGGCTTCATCGGTGTAATTAGATTCTCCTTATCGTCGAAGTGTTTTTTAAGGAAATAGAGTATCATATCCCTGCCGCGACGGATGTACGAGGGGTACATCGTCATCTTTCCAAAGAAATATTTCAGTTTCGGGTTGATGACCGTCAATGCGCCAAGCCCGTCCCAAAGGTTGTCTAGTGCAAAGATACTTTTTGTTCCCTTGCGGATGCTTTGGTATTCTACGGCCACGAACGAACGGCCTAGTTCCACCGTATAAGGCATATAGTCGGTGAGAAAGCGATTGGAAAACTTGAACATGTGGCTCGTTGCCAGCAGCGGTTGTCCGTCGTCGTTCATCTTCCAGTCCGTTCCGTATATGTATCTGTATCCCCCAATGATGTCTTCTGCGTCGGGGTTCCACACGATGAGCTGCTTATATCCGCCTTCCATCGTGTCGAACTCGTCGATGTCCAACGCCTTTCCCGTCCCTCCGCCGGCGTTTCTGAACGCAATCTCGCGCAGCCTACCAATCTCTCGCATCACGTTGGGCGAGTCTTGTGCGGTAACGATGTATATCTCGTTGTTGCTTTTGTTCGTCAGGCGCAATTGTTTGTTGGGCGTGAGTTCGCTTTTCAGCAGTTCCCTTTCAACGGGTTGGATGATTTTTTCTTCCATTCTTCCTTCGGTTATGGTTTATGGCTTAGGGGTTAAGTCGCTGGTTTTGGTTGTTTGTGGGCAGTTGGTACACCAAGTTTTGCACCGCTTGCGCCCATTGCAGAGGCGTTCGGCTCTTGTCGAACGTTTGCCACGGAATGGGTTTGCCGATGGTTACGTTAAAGGTTTTGTGCCTGTTCTTGTACATTTCGTCTACAAGGAACAGCATGGCCACGTTGAACTTGATGCCTAGGCGTTTGCAGTCGTTTGCCAAACGATAGAAAAAGTTGGAGTTCTGCCCGCCGAAATGTATGGGCACCACGTCTCTTTGTGTTTCTACGCTCTTGGCGATGAACGTCTTTGTCCACGGTATGTCGCGTATCTCGCCTTTCGTTCTTCGGCTGCAAAGGCCCGCAGGGAACATCATCATGTGCTGCTGCGACTTGAAACCAGCCTCAACCATAGCAGGGAAAGCGCGACTTTGGTTGCCAGTTTTGTTGATAGGAATACATAGCGGAGCCAAACCGGGCAGGTTCATCAGCAGGTCGTTAACCAGATAACGGAAGTTGCCGTCGTAGTGCCGACCCACGATTGCGCCAAGTGCCACGCCGTCGATGCCGCCCAATGGATGGTTAGACACGAACGTGTATAGCCTACCATCATCCTTTGCAGGCAGGTTTTCCATGCCGCGCACGTTTAATGTCAGGTCTAGATAGCTTACGCAAGCCTCTAACCAGTCTACGCCCACGCGTTCGCGGTTGTCCCAAAGAAAACCGTTCACCTCGTCTTGGTGCACGATGTGTTTAAGCCATCTTACCAACGGACGGGGTACAAGACGCGCCTTGTCGCCCATCTTGCTTTTAAGGATGTTGTCTATGTCTATGGTTTTCTCCACAATGTCGTTCTATCAAAACAATACTAACAATTTGCAAAAATAACACTTCTTTTTTTAATATGTGCGGTGTGCGGCCTAAAAAATGCGTGTTTTTTTGCGTTGTCTTTCAATTGTGGCTTGCTAAACGTTGCTTTCGGGCACATTACTGTACAACCTGGTCTGGCCTTCGCTTGGCATCTTGCTTTTCGGCAGTGTGGCCTGTGGGCATGTTTCTTGTGTTGGATGTCGGGTGATGTGGGTGTTTTTCACAAATACATTATATCTGCAACTAGTCGATATAATAAATAGGTGTGACTATGTGCCAAAGCCTTGCTTGGTGATTGTTTGATTATAGCCAAACAGGGTTGCTTTTGGAAAATTGTTGTTAGAAGAACGTAAGTTGTGCGTAGCATGGCGTGAACAAACCCTTATGCAGAGAAAAGGCAACACTTTGGTTTGCTAACAGCGTATCTATGGCGTTCCGAATCCAGTTCTGCTTGACTATAAGTGAATTTGCTATACAACATTTTGCAAATAAACAAAAGAGGAGAGAAACCTATTCACAAGCAGTTGGTTCTTTATTGTTTCTTCAATCGTCGGTTAAGAATAACATTCCGCACCTTGTAAAACACCCACATCAACAAGGGGGCGTGCCATTCCTTTGGCAAGCATCGCCAAAAGCAAAGCAACCAAAACGAGGGTTTGCCCAATGATTTTTATCGATAGCCAGACCTAACCGACCGAAAGAACATGAAAGAATTACGAATGCAGAATCAAAAGGGATTAAAGCAATGAGCGTTTTTTGTGGGGTTTCGAAAATTGGAATTGGGCATCACTTATCGTCGTAATGGCCAACCACGGATAACACTAGTACGACTATCGTCGTGTTGTTGACAAGATACCGCAGCCGGTTCTTCTTGTCAATCTTGCGAGACCAAACGCCATTGGCATATCGAAGTTGGTGCGGATGCCCCGTGCCTGTGTAAGGGTGCTCGCTAAGTTCAACTAAAAGGGCTTTGAGTTTTTTGTAGCCTTGTGCGTCAGACTTGCGCAGCTTGGCGATTTCTTTTTGCGACTGTTCTGTAAAGTCTAAATCATACATGGCCTGTGCGCTCTAAAAAATCATCAAGGCTTTCCCCTCTTTCCATGCGATTTACACGGCCGCTCTTCACGTCTTCTAAGGCTTTCTGTAAAGATGCAACCTCTTCTCTTGTGGGAAACTCCTCTTCGTCTGTAACCACCACAAGCCGGATAGGATAATCGTTTCTCCTAGCCACAAAGATTGTTTCGTGCGCGGCCAAATCAAAATATTTCTTTTGGTTGGCTCTAAGTTCTGCCGGGCTTATTATCTGCATAACATATCTATTTAAGTATATGGCAAAGTTAGTGATTATTTTTCAAGCCACCAAGCTTTTAAGTACTTGTTTTTGTACATATACGTGTACAAGTGTAAGAAACGAAAGGCAACGTCCTTAACCCGCTTTCCTCTGAGAAAAGAGCGGCCATTCCCTGTGGCAAAGGCCACAAGCGCCTACAGCATACTTCGAAAAGGGAGGCAGCCATCATGCCACCACACCCACCCCGATACTGAAACTCTGGAAATCAAAACCTTGTGAATGGGCATGTTGGCACATACGCCCGTAAGATATAAAGGTGTGAAACGGCCGTCCTTCTTGGCATGCTGAGGTTCAGGAAAACACCTGTCGAAGTCCTGGAGGGCGGTTAACTTTTAAATCTCAAAGTCTTCGCCTAATCAATTTCTTCTGCCGATGCCTGTGCGTTGGACTGCTTAGCCAAGCTCAATGGCCTGCATGGTTCGCCGAAACGTGCCTCATGCGGGGTGAAAAAGAAAAAGGGAACTACCGAAGTAATTCCCTTTCGCGCTTCAAGATGGGCTTGAACCAACGACCCCCTGATTAACAGTCAGGTGCTCTAACCAACTGAGCTATTGAAGCTTTTTGCTTGTTTGCGGTTGCAAAGGTACTGCATTTTGTTGAAACCACCAAATGTTTTGGCGAAAAAAATCGTTTTTTCTCGATTTTATAATAAAATAGGAATAAAGATAACGCTAGGTAATATGAATGTCGTAATTTTGTAAAACAGAACAAACCTATTTACAATGAGGAAGACATTCATCGCATTATGCCTGGCCGCCACCGCCTACACGGCAGCGGCGCAAAACGAACGAGACCACAACTTCGACGTGGCCAAGAACCTTAACATTTTTAACGCTATCTACAAAAACCTCGATATGATGTATGTAGACACGCTTAACGCTAACCAAACGGTGGGGACGGGCGTCAACGCCATGCTTAAAGCCCTAGACCCCTACACCGTGTATTACCCCGAAGACAAGGTGAAAGACCTTAAATTCATGATTACGGGCAAGTACGGAGGTATTGGCGCCATCATTAAGTACAACAGTCAGCTTAAACGCGTCATCATAGAAGAACCCTATGAAAACATGCCCGCTGCCGAAGTGGGACTGAAAAAGGGCGACATCATCCTGTCCATCGACAACGAAGACATGACCAAGAAAGACCAGTCTTACGTTAGCGACCATCTGAGGGGCGACCCCGCAACAAGCTTCATCCTCCAAATAAAACGCCCATCAACGGGCAAGGTCATGAAGTTTAAGGTTACCCGTAAGGCCATCCAGTCGCCTGCCGTACCCTATTATGGCATGCAACCCAACAATGTGGGCTACATCAACCTTTCTGGGTTTACCGAAAATTGCTCGCGCGAGGTGCGCCGTGCCTTCCTCGACCTTAAACAAAAAGGCATGAAGAGCCTTGTGTTCGACCTTCGCGGCAATGGCGGCGGATCCGAGTCGGAGGCTGTAAGCATCGTAAACATGTTCGTACCAAAAGGAAAACTCATCGTTTCCAACCGCGGAAAACTGCAACGCTCTAACCACGAGTACCGCACAACGGTTGAACCCATAGACACCGTAATGCCCATCGTGGTGCTGGTAGACGGCAATTCGGCCAGCGCCAGCGAAATTACTTGCGGCTCGCTGCAAGACCTCGACCGAGCTGTGGTGCTGGGAACGCGCACTTTTGGCAAGGGCTTGGTGCAAATGACGATGGACTTGCCTTACAATACGGCACTCAAACTGACGACGGCCAAGTACTACATACCTAGCGGGCGATGTATTCAGGCCATTAACTATAAACACGGAAACGGCGGCACAACCGAGCAGGTGCCCGACTCGTTAACCAAGTTGTTCCACACGGCCAACGGCAGGCCTGTGCGCGATGGCGGCGGAATTCTGCCCGATGTGGTGGTGAAAGCCGACTCGCTGCCCAACATCGCGTTTTATCTGGCGGGCATCAGAGACTCTAACGAGCTGTTGCTGAACTATCAATTAGACTACATTGCCAAGCATCCCACCATCGCGCAACCCGAAGACTTTACGCTTACTGATGCCGAATACAACGAGTTTAAGCAGCGTGTGCTCAACTCGAAGTTCACTTACGACCGCGAAAGTGAGAAATTCTTAAAGGAATTAGTAAAGCTGGCTAAGTTCGAAGGCTATTATGATGATGCCAAAACCGAGTTCGATGCGCTAGAAAAGAAGTTGAGCCACAACATCGCCAAAGACCTCGACATCAACAAAGATGCCGTCAAGCGGCTTATCATCGACGGCATTATACCCACGTATTACTTCCAAAAGGGCCGCATCAGGCACTCGCTTGTTGACGATAAGCAAATGAAAGAGGCCCTCAAGTTGCTGGCAGACCCTAAGCGATATGCCGACTTGCTGAAACCGCAACCAAAGGCGGCACAGCCAAAGGCAAAGAAGTAAACAGCGTGTGCTGAAACCTCTTTCGCTAGGCATTTAGCCTTGTTACAGCCTGTTTCGCCCATTTCTTGTGGATGCACCATTAGTTGCGCGTTTTCAAGAAGTGGGCGAAAGCTGTTTCTGGGAGGCCTAATCAATTCGCTTTGAAACCTACTTTTAACCTGATTAACCTATTCGTCTACGAACCAGTTGCCCCCAGTCAATCTACTTTGAAACCCAATTTTAACCTGATTAACCTATTCGTCTACAAACCAGTTGGCCCTAATCAACTCGCTTCGGAACGTACTTCTAACCTGATTAACCTATTCGTCTACGAACCTGTTGCCCCCAGTCAATCTGCTTTGAAACCTACTTTTAACCTGATTAACCTATTCGTCTACGAAACAGTCGGCCCTAATCAATTCGCTTTGAAACCTACTTTTAACCTGATTAACCTATTCGTCTACGAACCAGTCGACCCTAATCAATTCGCTTTGGAACGTACTTCTAACCTGATTAACCTATTCGCCTACGAACCAGTTGCCCCCCAGTCAATCTACTTTGAAACCTAATTTTAACCTGATTAACCTATTCGTCTACAAACCAGTTGGCCCTAATCAATTCACTTCGGAGCCTGCTTTTTACCCCAACCGCTCGTTGTAGCCAGTGTTGACTTCGCTGCCTTGTCGAGCATATTGCCTGTCTTTTTCTTAAAACCAAACCGATAGCTGGCCTGTGTAGATTTCGTTGACTAGTTGAGCAAATTGCCCTTCTTATTCTTAAAAACGTGGCGGACTACGTCGAGAGAATAGGGTAGGCAAGACACCGACAAGCAAACGAAAGCTGAACAGGAATTTGTAGGAACGACTTAAAATAATTGGTTAGCAGTGTAATGAACCGATTGGGGTTGAAGGCGTAGCTGACTACGGCGAGAGAATAAGACAGGCAAGATGCCTATAAACAAACGGGAGATGAACAGAAAACGAGGGAAACAACCCAAAATAATCGATAAACAGTTTAACAACCTATTTGATGTTTAATCTTTATTCTAGTGGTAGCGTTTGTTAAATCGGTGCTTTAATTTTACAAAACATGTTCTGCCGGCCGTCCCTTCTAGAGAAAATCAAGGTCTAAAAGCATACATTTAGTGGCTAAATCCTGGTTAGTTTGTCCCCTCGTTGTCTGCAATTTTGGGCCTTAAACCTGCATTTTGCACCATTTTGCCTTTCTAGTTTGGGTGCCGACTCATATTTTCGTAAGTCCATTTACCCGCTTTTAACCCCCAAAAAACCACTTTTTAATGCCTATTTTGCCCTTTTGGGCCATGTTTTTAATGGCTTTGAAAGGTTATGTTTATACCATTTTAGTGGATATTTATGCTTATCGTCTTGCATCTAGTGGCATTTTGCCTTGTATTTAGCATCAAATTGCACAGCGTTTTGCACCGTTTTACCTTGTGTTTTGCACCAAAACGCACTGTATTTAGCATCAAAACGCACTGCGTTTTGCACCATTTTACCCTGCAATTAGCAACAAATAGCCCCAAAAGTGGTGCGGATGGTGGTGTTTTTAAATAAAAATTCATTTTGCCGCACTCACATGCTACCCCCTTTTTGCATCACAACTAACCTTCGCGAGAATCGATTTTTTGCGGCAAGGCGGACGATTGGTGGAAAAAATCGCACTCATAATGTTAAATTCCTTGCCGAATAGTTTACATCGGCTGGCGTGTTAACGAACGCAAAATTCTGCATCGTTACAGCACAAGCTTATCGGCAAAACCATTTGGGCGCGTGTTAACGAACGCAAGTTTCAGTATCGTTACTGCCCTTTCGTCCGCCAACAGTAGTTCTTGCCGCAAACATTCCACCTCAATCGGGTCATTAGGGGTCTGTGCAGATTTTGTTTGCTTGTTGGGCCTATCGTCCGTCTTATTCTTGAAGGTGCGGCAAGTTACTTCAGCAGAGTGGTGGGCAATAGGCCCAACAAACAGGCGGAGAATGAACACGAAACGAAGGGGAGAGCCTAAAACATCTGATGGGCGGTCTGATGAACCGCTTGAATTTTAAGGAGACAAGTAGGCTTTAAAGTAACACCTACTTGCTGGTGGCTAAGCACTTTATGGGAAATTTTGACGTATTTATTCGATATTTATACTTATTTCGTACTTAGTAAAGAAGTTTTTTCGCATTATATTAAAAATAATGAAGAAAATGTTTGGCAGTTATTTTACAAATGCCTATCTTTGCCAAGTACTTAGTAGTCTTTGAAAACAAAAACAGAGATTCACAGGTGGTGCGCGTATTTTACAAGCGCAAATCCACAAGACGGGGAATCACGCCAATGCCCCAACACCCGCCATCCAGCGAATGGCGGTTGCGCAAATACCAGTAGAAGAATATAGCAAGTTCAACAACTATTCAGTCGAAGGATTAGAGAAGAAAGCCAAGAGACAAGCCACTTCGCGTGGTAACAAAGCCATCGGAGCCCTGTTTCGTAAGGCAACCGCCTTTCCTTTTCCATACATGCCATGTTGTGAACGAGCGTATTTCTATGGTCGCTAATACCTCTCGATGTTCCGCTTTGAAAGCGGGAAACCTGATATGTATATAAAATAATCTAAACTGATGTTTGTATGAAGAAGGTAGTATTGTTTGTTTTTATGTTATTGCAGCTGTGGGCCTGCGGGCAGGTGAAGTATCGTGAGGTACTAAGCTTGGCAGACGAGTTCGTGTCGAGCCTCGAGACGGACTACCAGAGCTACGGACTTCTCGGCGGCGTGGATAAGATTAAGTACACGCGCGACGGCCTTTACCAGGTGTTTCCCATGGGAAGACTCATCAATGTGAAGATTGATAGCATGGCCTCCGACGATGATTACGAACAGCTGCGACAGGCTTTGGCCTCCCATTACTCCGCCGACGGACGAGTGAGGCAGGTGTATCGTTGCCATGCCGGCACGATTATGATTGACTGCCGCAACTGATTTGAAGATACATACTGTTGTTTGAAGAAAGGGAGCGACACAGAAGCCCGGCGTGGCAACCTCGTTTCTTTTTACATTCAAGACGCTCTCGCTGGTGCCTTAATGTGTCGCAACCCTTTAAGCTTTCCCTTTTGTAGACCTTAATCGCACCTCGGGCTTAGCCCGCAGGTGCTTTGTTGGCTTATGCTTGGCGTAATGGGGCCTTTCTTAAAAAAGGCCTGCTTTGATGCTGGCTTGCGTTTGTAGGCAAGAGGTTGAGGGTGAAAGCCAGGTTCCAACGCGTATGGCGTTGCCCAATTGGTTTTGCGTAAACGCTTACTTTCGGTTGCAACGCCCATGATGTTGCCCTCGGCAAGGTTGTGGAAAAGGGTTTATTGGGCGGCTAGAAACCACAATGCAGTCTTCGTAAGCCAGCCATGCTCGTTATGGTAACGGATTTAGTAAATCTATTATTACGTAGTGTGAGGTGGGGCTTGTCAGTTCCTGACATAGGGCAGCGGCCCATAGCGCAGCACCGTGGTGTAGGCTTTTCCGGCTGGGTAGATGCACACGGTGAAGAGATAGTTGTTTTCAACGGGCGAAGAACCGCCTTTGTAAAAGGGCATGTCGTCGTCTTCCCAGTCGATGGTTACGCCGGGATAGTCCTTGTCCATCGTTTTGGCAAGCAGTTCAACGTCTTTTAACGCGTTTTTCTTGTTGACGGGGCGCGACGTAAAGCGGGCCTCGCTGAAATAAGTGTTGCCCTGTTCGTCGGTTTGGAAGTTAAACGTTACTTTTTCAAACTTCACACCCTTGAACATCATGTTGCGATATTCAATTTGCTTGTTGTTGATGGATGTGGGCGTTCCGAATTGTCCCTTTATCCCTTTGAGGGCCGTCTCGTAGTTTGTTCCGAAGGCTACACCCTGAATGCTGGCATTGCTTTCGGCAAATGCCGTAGCCGAGATGAGAAGTGCGAACGCTGTCGCAAAAATACTTTTAATCATAGTGTTAAATCTGTTCATGTGTGCAAAGATAAACAAAAATGGGCAAACACCGGTGTGCTTCGGCACTCCATTTGGCGTGCATTGCTAAAAAGTTTGTTATAAAGTGTAAAACGGCGCGTTTCTTTTTATTAATTAGTAGGGAAGTATAGGATATTTTTTGTAAGTTTGCATACGGTGGCAAACGATGCCACATCACGCAAAAATATAGAGTATAGAATATGGCAACCATGTTATTGAATGACCTGTTAAGGGGGACGAAGTCGGCTATGACGCACAAACGCATCATCGCTTATTACTTGAACAACAGCACGTCTACCATACCCGAGTTGGCTAAAGAACTAAACCTAAGTGTGCCTACCATCGCCAAAGTTATCGCCGAGATGTGCGAAGACGGATATATCGTTAACTGCGGTAAGATGGATACGGGCAAGGGACGCTCACCGGTGATTTACGGTTTGGCACCAGAGTCGGGCTATTTTGTTGGCGTCGACCTGATGAGCAACGGACTTAACCTGGGGCTGATGAACTTTAACGGCGAGCTGGTGAAACTAGACATGGACGTGCCTTACGAGTACCGCAACTCGCAAGAGGGACTAGACGAGCTGTGCGGTTATGTTACAGACTTTATCGACCAATTGGACATTGCCAAAGAACGCATCCTAAACGTTGGCGTGAACATACCCGGACGTGTGAATCCGGAAATGGGACATAGTTTCAGCCGCTTTAATTTTGAAGAACGTCCCTTGGTAGACCTCATGGCTGAAAGGATAGGATGCAGGGTGTATATCGACAACGACACACGCTCGATGACGTATGGAGAAATGAGCAAAGGTGTGGTTAAGGGCGAAAAGGATGTCATTTTCATAAACCTTAGCTGGGGACTTGGCTGCGGACTTATCTTTAATGGCGAGTTGTATATGGGCAAGTCGGGTTTCTCGGGCGAACTGGGGCACTTCCCCAGCTTTGACAATGAAATTCTCTGCCACTGCGGAAAGCGTGGCTGCCTGGAAACAGAAATATCGGGCATGGCCTTGCATCGCAACCTGCTGCAATGCGTGAAGGAAGGTCGGCAAACGCTGCTGAGCGAACAAATCATGAAAGACGAGACCTCGCTCACCCTCGACGACATCATCGAGGCTACTTTGAAAGAAGACCTGCTGTGCATTGAACTGGTTGAGGATATCGGCCAAAAGCTTGGCCGTTACTTGGCGGGCCTTATCAATTTGCTTAATCCCGAGATGGTTATCATTGGTGGCTCGCTGGCTCGAACGGGCGACTCGGTGCTGCAACCCGTGAAGAGCGCCGTAAGAAAATACTCGCTCAACATGGTTAACCGCGACTCGGCCATCGTGCTTTCCAAATTGCAAGGCAAGGCCGGCGTTACTGGTGCTTGCCTATTGGCACGCAAAAGCCTGTTCCATTTTAGCTAAGGCCCAAGGTGGTGAGCCACATCTTGCGCAGGTGCCTTATGCCGTAAGCGGGGCGCAAACGCCAGAGTGAGCGCGTATGGCATAATTTAAAGACTGCTGTTCGCATCGTTTTGGCAGATTTATATTATCTTTGCAAGCAAATCAATAGCCAGTATGCAGACAAGATGCCACCTCTCAATGCTCATTCACGAGCAAGCGCGCAAGTATGGCGACGCACCCGCACTAACGTTTAAACCCTTTGGCGAAGACGGATGGAGAACCGTGTCGTGGAACCATTTCTCACTGCGCGTGAAGCAAGTGAGCAATGCCTTGCTAAACCTTGGCGTTAAACCGCAAGAGAATATCGCCGTGTTCTCGCAGAATTGCCTGCAATATTTGTACACCGACTTCGGCGCGTATGGCGTTCGTGCCGTTGCAATTCCGTTCTACGCAACCAGTAGCGAGCAACAGGTACAGTTCGTTGTGAACGATGCGCAAGTGCGTTTCATCTTCGTAGGCGAACAAGAGCAATATGATAAGGCGCACCGCGTGTTCGCACTCTGCCACTCGTTGGAACGTATTGTGGTGTTCGACCGCAATGTGCGCATCAGCACCCACGACCCCAATGCCCTGTACTTCGACGACTTTTTGAAACTGGGCGAGAACCTGCCACGTCAAAGCGAGTTGGAAAGACGTTGGAGAGACGCCAACGAGAACGACCTCTGCAACATTCTTTACACCAGCGGAACAACGGGCGACAGTAAGGGCGTGATGCTTACTTACAGCCAATACCACGCCGCACTGAAAGCCAACGACGAGTGCGTGCCCGTTGGCGAGAAAGACAGAGTAATTAGTTTCTTACCATACACGCACATTTTTGAGCGCGCTTGGGCGTATCTGGCACTTTCGGAGGGAGCGCAACTCATCATCAACACCAACCCGCACGACATACAAGACTCGATGCGGCAGACCCATCCCACGTGCATGTCGTCGGTTCCGCGTTTCTGGGAGAAGGTGTATGCCGGCGTAAAGGAACGCATGGAGGCTGCATCGCCGCTGCAACGTCGCCTCTTTAAGCATGCTTTGGAGGTGGGAAGGCGGCACAATGTGCATTATCTGAGCCGCGGAAAACGCCCGCCGTTGCCCTTGCGCATGGAGTATAAGGTGCTCAACCGCACGGTGCTGAGCCTTGTGCGCAAACAATTGGGACTTGAAAACGCCAACATCTTTCCCACGGCCGGCGCGCGAGTGTCGCCCGAAGTGGAAGAGTTCGTACATTCCATCGGCTTGTTTATGATGGTGGGCTATGGCTTAACGGAGAGCCTTGCCACCGTTTCGTGCGACCGTGTGGACAAACCTTACACCCTCGGCTCGGTGGGAAGGGTTATCAACGGACTGCAAATAAAGATTGGCGAGAACAACGAAGTGCTGTTAAAAGGCCCTACTATCACTAAGGGATATTACAAGCGGGAGTCTCTTAACAGTAAGATTTTCGATAAGGATGGTTTCTTCCGAACGGGCGATGCTGGCTATATCAAGAATGGCGAGCTGTTTCTTACCGAACGCATAAAGGACCTTTACAAAACATCGAACGGCAAGTATATCGCTCCGCAGATGATAGAGGCGTTGCTCTTGGTGGATAAGTATATCGACCAAGTGGCCGTAGTTGCCGACGAACGCAAGTTTGTTTCGGCATTGGTGGTACCCGAATTTAGGGTTGTTGAGGAGTATGCGCATGCTCATGGCATCGACTTTAACTCGCGCGAAGACCTTTGCGCCAACCGTCAGATACACCAAATGATGCTCGACCGCATTCACACGCTTGTGCAACAGCTCTCACCGTACGAGCAAATCAAGCGCATAACGCTTATTCCTCACCATTTCAGCATGGAGAATGGCGAACTAACCAATACGCTGAAACTACGTCGCCCCGTTATCCTAGCCAATTATAAGGAGCTTATCGACAAGATGTACGAGGAGTAAAAACAATTTTGGCATTGCACACTTGATATATAAATAGGAGTACAACGAAACGAACGAACACCCCCAGGTCTGCCGTTGCACGATGAAATGGGCAATTTCAGCCTTCTTCGTCTGCAAAGACACGCCTATGTGCCACTATGCGGAACTATATGGGGAACCAATAACGCAAAACATGATTACAGCAGACCAACTTAAAGATATACAAGAACGGGCTGAGGCCTTACACCGCTACTTGGACATCGACCATAAGCGGGTGGAACTTGAAGAGGAGGAGCTACGAACGCAAGCTCCCGACTTTTGGGACGACCCCGCACGTGCTCAGGAGCAGATGAAAAAGGTGAAAGGCATTGAAAAATGGATTGTGGGCTATAAGGAAGTGCGCCAGGCAGCAGACGAATTGCAGCTAGCCTTCGACTTCTACCACGACGACATGGTGACGGAAGAAGAGGTGGACGAGGATTATCGCAAGGCGATAACGGCTGTTGAGAACCTCGAACTGATGAATATGCTACGCCAGAAGGAAGACCCGATGGACTGTGTGCTGAAAATAAACTCGGGTGCTGGCGGCACGGAAAGCCAAGATTGGGCGCAAATGCTGATGCGCATGTACATGCGTTGGGCCGAGTCGCATGGCCATCGGGTTACGATAAGCAACTTGCAAGAGGGCGACGAGGCTGGCATTAAGAGCGTAACGATGGAGATTGAGGGCGGCGAATATGCCTATGGCTACCTCAAAAGCGAGAATGGCGTGCACCGACTGGTGCGCGTTTCGCCCTATAATGCGCAGGGAAAACGCATGACAAGCTTTGCCTCGGTGTTCGTTTCGCCATTGGTAGACGACACCATCGAGGTGTATGTGGACCCCTCGAAGGTGTCGTGGGACCTGTTTAGAAGTGGCGGTGCAGGCGGGCAGAACGTCAATAAGGTGGAAACGGGCGTGCGATTGCGTTACCAATACACCGACCCCGACACAGGCGAGGAAGAAGAAATACTCATCGAGAATACCGAAAGCCGCAAACAATTGGAGAACCGAAACAACGCCATGCGACTTCTTAAATCGCAGTTGTACGACCGCGCAATGAAGAAACGCTTGGAGGCGCAGGCCAAGATTGAGGCTGGAAAGAAGAAAATAGAGTGGGGAAGTCAGATAAGAAGTTACGTTTTCGACGACCGCCGTGTTAAAGACCACCGCACCAATTACCAAACGGCTGATGTAGACGGCGTGATGGACGGCAAGATAGACGGCTTCATTAAGGCCTACTTGATGGAGTTTCCCGTAACAGAGGAATGAGGAAAACGTGGCAAGGAGTAAAGTAGTAAGTGGTAAGGAGTGGGTGATAAGGAGTAAGTAGTAACGGGCGGGTTAGGCTACATGCTTGATTTAGTAAGCTGGTTTAACCAGTTGCGATAGGGAAGTAAAGGCAAACTAAACAAACCAAGACGCCTCGTCAGCCCCCTCAGCTTGTCAACTCGTCAGCTCCTCAACTCGTTAACTTGTCATCTTGTTCGCTCGTCAACCCATCAACCCGTCGACTTGTCAACTCGTCACCCCATCAACCCGTCACGCCATCAACTAATATAAAAACCTAATTAATAATGCCGCTCGCATGTAGAGCAACCGTTTAAAGCAATGCACAAGGACCCATCTAAGTGATGACTGGTGGACAAGAAACCACCCAAAACGATTTCATTAAGCCCGAAACGAGGTTTAAATTCATCTTCAATTGAGAAACGGACGTGTGCTGCGCTGCAAGTCGAACTACCCGAACGCGAGCCTAAAAGCTAAAAGTCTATGAGTGAGAAAAGCAAAATGCGCCGCGCACAACGTGAGGCGCGCCAAGAGAAACAAGCCAAACAAGTGATTTATTGGCTAGTGGGCGTATTGGCCTTGCTGGCTCTTATCTTGCTGGTTTATGCGATGAATTCGTGATTTTTCGTAATCTCAGGTCTTCGCCTTGCTTGTAAATGTGGTTACGAAACGTGCTGCAAGCCAGGTGAAGACCGCTAAACACAACATGCCAATCAGATGAGTGGACAAGAAATAGAACGGAAATTCTTGGTAGAAAAAGGCGGTGCCTATCGCGAGGCGGCTTTTTCGAGCAGTCATATCGTGCAAGGCTACATCCCATGCGAGGGAGCTACGGTGCGCATACGCAAACGCGACGACCACGCATACCTTACAATCAAAGGCCGTTCGACGAATGGCGGCTTGTCGCGATACGAGTTTGAGACCGAGATACCGCCCCACGAGGCCGACCAACTGCTGCTGCTCTGTCGCGGCGGAGTGGTAGACAAACGGCGTTTTCTGGTGAAAAGCGGTGCCCATACCTTCGAAATCGACGAATTTTATGGTAATAACGAAGGTCTGCTGTTGGCCGAAGTGGAATTGGGAAGTGAGGATGAGGCCTTTGAAAAGCCCCATTTCATCGGGCCAGAAGTAACTGGCGACCGCCGCTTCTACAACTCCAACCTCCTGGCTAATCCTTTTTGCCTTTGGCGAAACACCTTACCAGAAGCATACCGATAAGGTTGCCCAAGACAACGCCTATGCTATTGGCGGCAAAGTCGAGCCAATCGCCACTGCGGTTACCGCCCGTGCAGGTGGCTTGTGCCAACTCAATCAGTCCGCCCATCAACAGGGGAGCTAGAAAAATGCCGATGAAAAGGCGTATTTTGTTCAGCTCTTGATGCCTGCGAAGGTACTCCGCCCACACCACCACGCACAAAACGGCATACATCGTTATATGCATCCACTTGTCGAAGAGCGTGAGATGGCTCAGGGGTGTTTCAGGAATGGGCATCAGGCAAATCACCCATATCACCAAGATGATGCATGTGGCAAAGGGGTAGGCCATAATGATGTGCCGGCCATAGTTCACTTTTTGCAGTCCTGTCGGTTTCATATCTCTAATGTCTTTTTGGCTAACGAATGGCTCATTATGTGCTTCTGAAAGTACGAAATCGCTGTTTTAAACACCGAAAAGTCGCCAAATCGTATGGCCGAGATGTAATAATGCTGCTAACTTCTATGCAAAAGTAGATGTTTTTTGTAAATTTGCACCATGATAAACCAAAATAGTTACGATTATGTCTGAAAGTAGAGCAGGATTTGGGAGCAAGTTAGGATTGATATTAGCCACGGCTGGTTCGGCCGTAGGCCTGGGCAACGTGTGGCGTTTTCCTTATATGACTGGTGCCGATGGCGGTGCTGTGTTCATCCTTATCTATATGTGCTGCATCCTGTTTCTAGGCATTCCTTGCATGGTTAGCGAGTTTATCATTGGCAGGCACGGCGCATCCAACACCGCTCGAGCCTATACCAAAGTGGCAGGCAAAGGCAGTCCGTGGCGTTGGGTGGGCTTTTTGGGCGTGGCAACAGGCTTTCTCATCACGGGCTATTATGCCGTTGTGGCGGGTTGGTGCCTGCAATATATGTACGCCTCGGCCACAAATCAGTTGCAAGGCGACCATGCGGCCATTGCCAATTACTTCTCCGACTTTTCGTCTAGTGCCTTCCTACCCGTATTTTGGACGGCCATCATCTTGCTTTTTACCCATTATGTAATCATCCACGGTGTGCGCGGGGGCATCGAAAAGGCCTCCAAGCTGTTCATGCCCACGCTTTTCGTCTTGCTGTTGGTTATCGTTGTGGCCTCGTGCATGCTGCCAGGGGCGGGCAAGGGCATTGCTTTCCTCTTCAATCCCGACTTCTCTAAGGTCAATTCCAACGTCTTTCTCGATGCCCTAGGCCAGTCGTTCTATTCGTTGAGCATCGCAATGGGTTGCATTTGCACCTACGCCTCGTATTTCAGTAGGCAAACCAACCTGCTGAAGTCGGCTGTTCAGATTTCCGTTATCGACAGCGTGGTGGCCATTTTGGCCGGTTTGATGATATTTCCCGCCGCTTTCTCGGTGGGCGTAAGCCCCGATAGCGGCCCGTCGCTCATCTTTATCACCCTTCCACATGTGTTTCAGCAAGCCTTTTCGGGCGTTCCCATCGTGGGATATGTGCTTTCGCTCATGTTCTATGCCCTTTTGGGCTTGGCCGCACTCACGTCGCTCATCTCGTTGCACGAGGTAAGCACCGCCTTCTTCTTCGAAGAATTCCACATCACTCGTAAGAAGGCTGCCACCATCGTAACGGCAGGAACGCTCACAATAGGTGCGTTTTGTTCGCTTTCGTTGGGCGCAATGAGCGGTTTGAGCATCGCCGGGCACACGCTGTTCGACATCTTCGACTTCGTAACAGGCCAGATTTTCCTGCCCGTGGGTGGGTTCCTCACCTGCATATTCCTTGGTTGGTTTGTGCCACGAAAACTCGTAAAAGACGAGTTCACCAATTGGGGCACACTTCGTTCCACGCTCTTTGGTGCCTATCTGTTCAGTGTGCGCTACATTTGTCCGCTGTGCATACTTGCCATTTTCTTACATCAGCTAGGGCTGTTCTGATGCCTACGGGGCGTCCACGCAGGTGGTAAAACTTCATAAAAGGCCCCATTTCACCGAAACCATTAATCCTACATACCATGTCAATGAAAGAATTGTTCTACTTTTCAAAGTCCGACCGCAAGGCCATCCTTTTTCTCTTGGTGGCCATTGTGGTGATTTTCGTGGCCATTCGCTGGTCGAGTGGCTTGTCAATAACTGCCGAAAAGCCAACCGCCCAACAGCGTAAGCCATCAAAACAGGCGGTTTCATCGTCCCATTCTGATAGCGATTGGAATTTGGACGAACCCACACAGATGGCCATTCACCTAACACCCTTCGACCCCAATACGGCTCCGCCCGAACAACTTTTGGCTTTGGGCTTGCAGCCTTGGCAGGTGAAAAGCTTGCTGAAATATAGAAACAAAGGCGGTGTTTTTCGGCAACCATCAGACTTTGCCCGACTATATGGGCTTACTTTAAAGCAATATCGGCAACTAGAACCCTACATCCGCATTGCCGACGACTTTCGCCCTGCGGCCGATTTCATCGCCTCTGAACGCCCGCGCACCATGCATCAACGCGACACTTTGCGCTACCCCATGAAGTTGAAGGCCGGAATGCACGTGTTTTTAAACACGGCAGATACCAGCGACTTGAAGAAAGTGCCTGGCATAGGCAGTTATTTTGCCCGACAAATAGTGAATTATCGCAACAGGTTAGGCGGTTTTTCAAGTATCGAACAGTTGGCCGAGATAGACGATTTTCCCATTGAGTCGCTCACTTTCTTTGCCGTTTCTGCCGATGAGTTGGCCAAAATTCATCGCCTGAACGTTAATAAGCTAAGCCTAAACGAGCTGAAAAGGCATCCGTACATTAATTTTTATATGGCCCGCGCCATTGTGGATTTCCGCCGTTTGCATGGCGACTTGCAGAGCCTTGAACAACTAAAGCTGCTGAAAGACTTCTCGGAAGAGAAGATACGAAGACTACAACCCTACATCACCTTTTAAACTTAATGCCGATGGAATGGGTGAAAATACGAGCCGTGGCAGGCAAATGGGTCGGCGGAAAAGTCGTAACCCATGCGCTTGCCACAGCTTTTCGCGCTGCAACGCCTTACACGATAGGCAACGAAATGCCCTTAATCTTTTGGTAAACGTCTAACGCAAACAGGTCGGTCATGCCGCTAATATAGTCTATCACGGCTTGTATGCGTGTTTCAAGGCTAGGGCTGTTAATGTCGTATTGGCTGCTAAACCGCTGAATAAGCTGCCTAGAATAGTACCTTTGCGGTTCGGCGGCGGCCTCAACCAATGCCGTAAGCAGGGTTTCCATGATGTTGTAACCGCTCAACTCCACGTCTAGTACAGGCTTGCTGTTGTATATTTTCTGTCTCGAAACCTTTTCGCAGCGGCGGTAAGCCTCGCGTTCCAGGGGCGAGATGTGGTCGATAAGACAGCCTTCAAGCGTACCGTCAAGCAACTTTTGCTCGTTGGCAACGAAGGCCTCTACGCATTTTCGTTCCAACAAGCCTATCACGCAAGCCCGCATATACACCACCTTCTCGTGCACATCGGTAACGCCCTCTTCCTCAATTCGGTTCCTTATGCGTTGCTTTTCCTGCTCATCGAAGAATCCCAACAGCAGGTTTTCGGTCTCTTCAAACGAGAGGATTTTCAGCTTGTGCGAGTCTTCGATGTCCATTACCTCATAGCAAATGTCGTCGGCAGCCTCTACCAGATACACCAGTGGGTGGCGAGCGAACCGCAAAGGCTCGTTGGGTGCCGACAGACGAATAACGCCCAATTCATCGGCGATTTTGCAATAGGTGTCTGATTCCGTTGCAAAGAACCCAAATTTGCTCTTCTTTCCCGATGCGCCACTTTCGAAGGGATACTTCACAATGCTGGATAGCATGGTGTAAGTCATCACAAAACCACCCGCACGACGCCCGTTAAAGCGGTGTGTAAGCAGGCGGAAGGCATTGGCGTTGCCTTCAAAATGGGTGAGGTCTGTCCAGAATTTGGGCGGCAGTTTGTCTTTCAACGTCAGCCCGGCACCTTCTGAAAAGAACGTCTGTATGGCCTTTTCGCCACTATGCCCGAAGGGAGGGTTACCCATATCGTGTGCTAAACAGGCTGCGCTTACGATGGTGCCGATTTCTTCGAACAGCGTATTGGCCAATTCGGGATGCAGCTTTACCAGCGCGCGAGCCACATCGTTGCCCAGCGACATGCCCACCGAGGCCACTTCAAGGCTGTGTGTAAGGCGGTTGTGTACGAATACGCTGCCCGGCAGCGGGAACACTTGCGTCTTGTTTTGCAGTCGTCTGAAGGGAGCCGAGAAGATTAATCGGTCGTAATCGCGTTTAAACTCCGAGCGGTCGTCGTGCCTTTCGGGGTGTTTGCCTTCTTGTCCAAGGCGCATGTTGGATATCAGTCGTTGCCAGTTCATCATCGTTGTTCATTATTTTGTATTTGCAAACTTACACAAAAAAGTTCGTTTGCACACTATTCCCACACATATTTTATATAGCGCACATCATGTGTTTCGTCTCCTGCAATGTACAATCCACGTCGTTTTTTTAATGTTTCTATAAATAGAGAGTTGTTTGTTGGCCTTGTGATGCCTACCCAAAATAAGTGCCCCTGCCACATGCGTATTGCAGTACAAATCAATTCAATGTCTAATAAACTCACGAAAGCCCCGTATCCACTGAATACATCAACTCTCCAACTTTCAGCCACACAACCTCGTCAGCTTGCAAACCCACAGGCTCACCAGCTTACAAACACACAACTTCACTCAACTTACAAACTCGCTACTTCATCAACTTACGAACCCACAAACGTATCAAACCCACAGGCTTGTCAACTTGCGAATTCACAATCTCATCAATTCCAAACTCGCAAACTCACCAACATACAACATCACCAACTCGTAAACACACAACTTTACCCAACTAACAACCTTACTACCTCATCAACTTACGACCTCACAAACGCATCAAACTTATGAACTCACACCCCATCAATTTGCAAATTCACACCCTCGCCAACTTCCAAGTTCACACCCCCATCGACTCACAATCCCATCAACTCACAGCTCCGCCAACTCACACTCTCAGTACCTCATCAACTTTCAGCCTCACGCCCCCACAAACCCACCAACCCATCAACTAACATCCTCACACCCTCGCCAACTTTCAAGCTCGTGCTCTCATCAACTTTCAGCCTCACGCCCCCACAAACCCACCAACCCATCAACTAACATCCTCACACCCTCGCCAACTTTCAAGCTCATGCTCTCATCAACTTTCAACCTCACGCCCCCACAAGCTTACTAACCCATCAACTAACATCCTTACACCCTCACCAACTTTCAAGCTCATGCTCTCATCAACTTTCAACCTCATGCCCCCACAGCCCCACCAACCTATCAACTTACATTCTCACACCCTCACCAACTCTCAAACTCATGCTCTCATCAACTTTCAACCTCACGCCCCCACAAGCCCACTAACCCATCAACTTACTTCATCACACCCTCACCAACTTTCAAGCTCGTGCTCTCATCAGCCTACACAACACAACCTCGTCAATTCAAAATCTTAAATTATTTTTTTATCTTTACAATACGCCTCTAAAATTTATCCCATTCTAGCGAAAATAGAGGTCAAAAAGTAGGTAAATCGACACTATTTCTAGTCTTTCACGTCTTTCGAATTGTCCGTTTTTAAGCATGCAACCTGCGTTTTGCACCATTTAGCCTTTCTAGTTTGCTTGCCAGCTCGTAATTTTTCATGCCCCATTACACGTTTTTAGACCCTAAAAACCCACTTTTTAACTGCTATTTCACTCTTTCCAGCTATGATTTTGGTGGCGATAAAGGGTTTTATTTATGCAATTGCTGTGGATATTTATGTTTTTCGTCTTGCGTTTAGCGGCATTTTGCACTGCGTTTTGCACCATTTCACCTTGCGTTTTGCACCAAAACGCACTGCAATTAGCATCAAAACGCACTGCGTTTTGCACCATATTGCACTGCATTTAGCGGCAAAACGCATTGTGTTTTGCTGTAAATCGACCAAAAATGGGTGTTAGTGGGGGTCAGTTTAAATAAATATTCATTTTGCCTGTATGTACAACTAACCCCTTTTTGCACCAAAATAAACCTCCGCGAGAATCGATTTTTTGCGAGAAGGTAGGCGATTGGTGACGAAAAAGTCAGCCATAATGTTAAAATAATTGCCGAAAACTGTACAAACGGGCTCGTCGCATGTACGCCTGCAAAGGCAACGGCTCTGAAATCGCGCGTATGCCTATCACTCGCAATGCGTGCGCTTGCAGGGTATGCAGCTCTTGCGTTGGAACTTTGTTTTTGCTGTTACCACTGGCAATGCGTGCGTTTGTTGGGTATGCTGCTCATGACCAACAGAAACCTCATCGTGGAAATGCAGAACACATTCGCCTTTGACAGCTAGTTTTCTACCTGTTGAAAACACCCAAAGCCACAATAGACCATTGGCACGATTGAGGCTTATTGGCCGTTCTTTCATTTTTGCTTTGTCCTCTCTCTTTCACCGGGTATTTTAGGAGCATACGTCATCATATGGTTTAGCCTAAACCGATCGTTGGTGCCTGTGCCGATTTTGTTTGACTGTAGAGCGTATCGCCCGTCTTGTTCTTGACGGCGTAGCGGGCAGCGTACGAGGAAAAGGCAGACAAGGTGTCGACAAGCAAACGGAAGACAGACAGGAAACAATGCAATCAACTTAAAATGTCTGATAAGCGGTTTAACTCGCCGATTGGGACTTAAGTTGATAAACATAATCTATGTGATGTATGTTAAAATAGGCGAAGGTGGTTAAATGTAGGAGAATAGTTGCGAGAAACAGGAAAGTTCTACTGCTTTTCTACCGTCTTCTAAACGAATTATAACATAAAATAACGTCAAGAAATTTGTTTTGTTTGTAAAAACGTTTAACTTTGCAGAACATAACCGAATGCCGGTAATGCAGTTGCCCATTCTGCTATCCTTGTTGGGATTTAAGATGGCTTTCTGTGTCGGTGTTTGGCCAACAAACAAAAGAGAATGCCCACTATGCAAATAACGGGCATGCCATGAAATAAAGATTTGGAGAATTAGAGACGACAATAGCCCTTAATGGAGAATTAGGAGATTTGTACGCCTCGTCATTTGATACTAAGTTTAGAAAGATCATGAAACACAAAAGAAAGAAATATAAGTGTAGAAGGTGGAATCTATCGCCCCAATGGGTCTTGTCTAAGACGCGATTGGGTTCGAGGTACGCAATACTTCGAATGTGCTGCCATGAGCGGTGCGTTTGCTTCAATTCGTAGAAGTTTCAAAAAAGGTCTAATAATCCATTTAAATCGCAAGAACATGAACACTTTTCGACTTTTATTATTGACGTTGTTTGTTGCAGCAATGCCAATCATGGGTTTCGCTTATACTGGCGGTCAAATTGTCACATTTAACCAATTATGGTACAAGGTGTTATCTCCCACTAGTCATACGCTGGCTTTCATAGGCACTAATGGCTTTCCTTCTGGTCCATTAACATTGCCTAACAGCGTCTTCGATGGCAAAGATGCTACGTTTACAATTACCGAGTTGCAGTATGAACCTGGTTATGCCTGTTATGGAGTAACCGAATTAACAATTCCAGAGACGGTCAAGACAATTGGGGCGTTTAGTGTTCTTTGGGCTCCACTTATCAAAGTACATATCCCCCAATCGGTAACCAATATTTCCGAGAGTGCTTTTTGCTGTTTAAATAAAGCACCAAAATTTACCGTTGCATCGGGGAGCCTACATTTTGAGGCAGGTAGCGATGGTGCACTTTACTCAAAAGGGAAGACTAAGCTCTATTCAGTGCCCTCGGACGTACAATTGGCAGCTGGGGGCGTATATAATGTAGACAATAATGTTAAACGTATATGCATAGGTGCGTTTCTTAAAACCAACGGTCTAAAAAAAGTGGTGTTGCCCAATGGATTGCAGAGTATTGATATGGGTATGTTCACCATTGCTCCCACGTCCTCACTTGAAGCTTTTGAGGTCAGGCCAGGTGGTAGCACTCCTTTTTCGGCTGTAGACGGTGTGCTGTTTAAGGGAGATGAGCTTGTTTTGTACCCACAAGGAAAATCTACGCAGAACTACGTAGTTCCAAATGGTATCAAGAAGTTAGCGACCTATTCCATATCAGACAACGGACACTTACGAAGTATCGACCTGAACCAAGTTACTACGCTCCGTAATTCTGCCATATATAATGCATTGGAATTGACTTCGATAACAATCCCCAAAGACATTAAAAAGTATGGCAAGGTTCCTGGACAAGGACTAATGGAAGGTTGTTTCGAGTCGTGCCCAAAGGTTTCAACCTATTATGTGGCCAGCGGCAATACCGACTTTGTTATTGAGAATGGTGTTTTGTTCTCGGCAGATAAAACGCTACTGTACTGCTATCCGCCAAGTAAGCCGGGAAGTAGTTATGCTATTCCCAATAGTGTAACCCAAATTGGCAACAATGCCTTTCAAAATGCGCAATTCATCACCTCAATTCATATTCCGCAAAACGTAATAGTAATAGGTTCAAGTGCATTTCGCCAATTGAGTAACCTCTCAACATTGACTTTCGATGCTAATTCTAAAGTGAACTACATCTCTGATTTAGCTTTCAGAGGATGTTCGAAATTGAACGTGGTGACACTTCCCAAAGGTATAACATCACTTGGGGCGGTGTTCTACGAATGTGAAAACCTAGAGGTTATCAATGTGCCCGCTAACTCTAAGTTAACCACCATCCGTTCGGGCGCATTCTCAACCAATAGGAAATTGAAGGCGTTTAACTTCATGGGCGAGTGCCAACTGAACAGAATAGGGGCCAACGTGTTCGCTGGCCTTAAAGAACTTACGGCATTTAGCATTCCCAAGTCAGTGGCCTACATTGATGCTAATGCTTTCATTGGATGTAAAAATCTAACAACCGTAACCTTCGATCCGAATGCTGTAATACAGAAAATAGGTGAAGGAGCTTTTGCCGACTGTGGAATAACCAACATCAAAATTCCCCAAAAAGTGGTGGAGATAGAAAGGGAGGCCTTTTTGAAATGCGAGGCCCTTACCACAATAAACATCACGAAAGCAACGACCTCTATCAGCCCGGAGGCATTTAAATACTGTTCCAGACTTACCGCCATAAACGTGGATAAGGACAACGAAGTGTATTCAAGCATTGACGGATACTTGTTGTCGAAAAACAAACAGGAACTAATGATATTCCCTCCAGGCAAGGCTAATGAGCGTTTCACGCTCTTACCTCCTTCCGTCATTAAGATTGGTGATTATGCTTTCTACGATTGCAAGAAACTGAAGAACGTGACTATACCCAATAAAGTGAAGCATATTGGTAAACGTGCGTTTGGCTTTTGTGACAATCTTAACACCATCACATTCCTTTGCGACGAGATAATACCTGCTGCCAACATTAGTCAAGGTGGCAATGATGCGGCATTCGATGCCGACAAAGGAGCGACAAAAAAAATGGGTAAGATTACCATTAACGTTCGTAAGAACAAGTTTGGTGATTATCAAAGCATCCCTTTCTACAAGAAATTTGCCTCGATACGTCCATCATTCACTATTTCCAAGGAAGAGTATATCCTTGTTTCGGAGAAGGCCGCGGCCATGCTCAGCACCGAGAACGCCGACCATACTTTCGTGCTTCCAACCGACTTCCACTATGGGGGCAAAAAATACGAAGTAAGTTTTATTGGCGACTATGCCTTCGAACATGTTTCGCCCAATGTAAAAGAGGTGGTGGTGAAGAAGAATGTTGAGTATATCGGAGCCAAGGCTTTCGTGACTACCGGAAATACCTTGAAGAACGTGTTCTTCATTGAGGGTAACCCCACTAAGGGAATGCTTAGCACTACTCGTTTCGATCTAGATGCAACAGGGGACAATTACAATGAGTTTGCACCCGACACTAAGATATATGTTAAGAAGTCGGCATACAATAAGTATAAGGCTGAATGGACCAAGACACGCTACAACTCCGTTACAAAGCATGAGGAACAGAGCCCTTATAATTTCACAAATCAGATAGACTATCGTATAAAAGACGTGAAGATTAATACGAAGTATGCGACATTCGCTCGCGAATTTGATGTAGACTTCAAAGAATGTGTTACAGAGAACGGTTCGCGCGTGGCTGCATTCGTGTCTGGCTCGAAAGTGGTGTTCGGCAAGCCCGACTATGGGACGGCTACATATCGCATTCGTATGACGAGTATCGATTGCAACGGTGGTGTGAGCGATTCGTACGGCTACGTCCCAGCCAACACAGGCGTGCTGCTGAAAGTTATTGATAACAAAAGTACCACTAATGCCGATTTCTATTACACTATAGGCGAGAAAGACGATGTGCAGTACAGCATTGCCAATAATGTAATGAAAGGTGTTACGGTTAATGCCACCAAAGTGGTGCCCTTGGGTCCTGCACGTTACTATGTGATGCAAGGAGGGTCGTTCAGAAGGGTAACAGTACCCGTGAATAATTTCCCCGTACATAAGGCCTACCTTAAGGTGAATAAACCTGCCGGCGCCAAGCTGATACTACAATTTGACGACGAAGAGATTGCTGCCGAAGAGGGGGAGACGGTTACTGGTATAGGCGGAGTAACAAACGACGAGAACGGTAAGGAGGACGACGCATACTATAACCTTAACGGACAACGTGTAGACAATCCGCAGAAAGGCATTTACATCCATCGAGGCAAGAAGGTAATCATTAAATAAAGTACATTGTAATGAAAAAGAGAACATACAGAAAACCTCAGGCCGGGTTAGTGAACTTGGATATTGAGCAGCTGATGATAGTAGCCAGTCCTGGTGTTGGTGGCGGCTACGATCCAGGAAAGCCCATAGAGGGCAAGGGGACAAACTGTTTCGAAGACGAGGAAGATACGAGCTTAGAACTAGAAAACGATCAAGACATTGGCGATTATTGGTAGACGATTGTGTCTTGCATGACTACACAAAAGGTCGTTCATGAGAAATGGTCATCGGCGTTTCGTTAGAATTGGGAAAGTTAATGGTTGGTCGAACAATCTCGGAATGAGGTGGCTATCGAGTTCTTTGACTTCGTTGAATTTAGTCTTATCGAACGGGGCTGTTAAGCGAGCCTTGTCCACTAGTGGACATGCCTGAGATTTGCAAGACTTCATAGGAAGAGCTTTCCAAATTCATATCATGATGGACCATAGCCACAAGATAAGGGGTTATAATGGCGACAGCAATCTGGAAACGGACGGCATTCTATATCGTACCCCAAACGTCTTGACTTTGAAATGCTGTTTTGGGCATTTGATGAAGAATTCGACCACTTATCTTTCCTTGTAAAGATATGCAACTTCAAGAGCTGTAAGCTGCTTGGCTTTGGCGAGAAAAGTGAACTCATGTTCTTTTCCTCATCATAATGTCTTACAAACCTAAATGGTTGTGGGTGTTTCTTCTCAGGGCGGGTGGCATGAAAGTTTCACCTCGGCATCGGTCAACACGTTCTTTGGTGTGGCTTTTCCATCTGACTATCTTGTATTTCAATTTGGTCTTGGCTCTGACTACAGAAAAGGACCCTTTTAGATGTTGTATCCCATAGAGTTCCTTGGAGAATTCATAATCCCTGTCGTGTGTTTAGTAAACGTTTGGGGTGTAATGAATTGGAACCATTGTCGTAGAATCCATGCTTTGATGCAGTGGATGCCGCGTAGAAAAATCGCATTTGAACCTCAATGTGATACGATACATGGGCTTTGGCACCGCCTTTTGTCTTTCTGAATCTTGCATATGGAAACGTAGAGAGGTGCAGGTAATGGTCGTTGGGTGAAATACCTATTTCTTTACTGAAATGTCCAGAAGGTTGGTTGAATGATTCTTGCAAGTCTCCTTCATCATGTAGAGGACGAAAATCTCAAAACCCTTGTGGTGGCAGCTCTGGTTTGCAGATGCCAATGTGACTTTGGCAATCGGCTTACTTCCTATACCAAGAAACTAACACTTGAATTGCTGAGATTTCAAAACTGCGACGGCACCAATCTGACTTTCATGATATGAGAGAGGTCCAAATATCATTGCAAATGGTTGGTCCCAACATTAGAAATGTTTCGCGTACTTGTCTCCATCATATTCGCAAACAAAATAATTGAAGGGGTTTCTGTCTAAATAACTTGCGAATTGAGAGTATACCTCTTGACTTTGATTCATTACACCACCCTGTTGAATTGGGTTGTAAAGCTGCAAATTCAATGCTGTAGACTCTCAGAAGAGCCTCTAAAAGACTGTAATCCAACAATTCCGAAGATCTGCCGATTCGTCTTAAGGTGACAGTGGTGACGCGTATAATTTGCTCGCCTTGTAAAATTATCTTGTTTTGCGTTGGATGGCGCAGTGACTTGCCGCCCCCTGTAAGAAGGAAAAACCTGCAATCCGTGTCCATACACGCCAAATGGCCTGATGGATTTATAGTATATATTGATACGTTTTACGTTGAAAATATCATGGGAAACAAATGTAAATGGGAGAATGATAATGATCTGGAACCTGTCTCTTCTCGAAGAAACAGAATAAGGGATTAAAGTGCTTGGTGTCCCCAAGGCTTTACCCATGGGGCATGGAGGGCATTCCCTCTACATACCTAGGACTCACGAAGATAATAGAAGATAATTAATGGTACATCTTAAATACACACGAACATGAACACATTTAGATTTACATTTTTAGTATTGCTGTTTGTAACTATGCCGATTAGAGGCTTTTCATACACCAACGATCAAGTCGTGGTATTCGGCGACTGCTATTACAAGGTGGTTTCCGAGGAGAAACTAACCTTATCCTTTCTTGGAACGAAACCCACTAAGACAGGCGCATTGACTTTGTCCGCAAAGATTACCGACAATGAGGGATACGTCCTTACCGTTGTCGGGGTAGAGTTTAATCCACTTTACAAAAGTGTTGGTATTACTTCTGTGCAATTGCCGGAAACCATCGAATTTATCAAGATGTACGCTTTCCGCTGGGCTAAGCTATCTACCATGAACATTCCTAAAAAGGTGAAAACGATTGAACCAGGTGCATGGATTGCCCTTTTCTCTACACCCAAGTTCACCGTAGACCCATCAAACTCCTACTTCGAGAACGATGAGGATGGCGCTCTTTATACCACGGGCAAGAGGTCGCTCCTTTCCGTTCCGTCTAATGTTCCACTCAAGGGAGGGACGTATACCGTGAACTCAGATGTGAAGTATATCAACGCAGCGGCCATCCAAAACATTGAGGGGCTCACAAAGATTGTTTTGCCCAAGAACTTAGAAGGTACGTATGAAGGCTACCCTACAATTGCACCAATTAGCACACTCGTCGAAATGGAGATTCCATCGGATGCACCACACTACAAGACTATCGATGGCGTACTTTTCAGAGACACGACACTCGTTGTGTACCCAATGGCAAAAGCGGATAAAAACTATACGGTGCCTAACGGAATTAAGGCTATTACAAGTTATGCGATATCAAGTAGTCGCTTTCTCGAATCCATCAGTCTTAATGAAGTGACAAGGCTGGTAGGATCGGCGATCTACAATGCCCCCAAGCTCACCACCATCACTTTGCCTAAAAAACTGAAACCATTCACCTACGAAACTGGCGATGGCATGATGGAAGGAGGTTTCGAGGCATGTCCGAATTTGACGGAATATAAGGTAGACCCAGGAAATGCCGACTTTGTTGCCGTAAACGGAGTGCTGTTCTCTAAGGATATGAAAACACTGTATTTCTACCCCGCCGCCAAAGCTGGTGCAAGCTATACTATACCCTCGACAGTGGAGCTAATCGCTAGACAGGCGTTTCAAGGTGTCAAAGGGATAACTACGATGCACATTCCTGCAAAAGTAAAGAACATAAACGCGATGGCATTTCGTGGCATGTCAAATCTCGAAAGGATAATCTTTGACGCGAACTCACAATTGGAGGATATCCAATATTACGCGTTTTGGTCGTGTAACAAACTGAAGGAAGTGACACTGCCAAAGTCGTTGCTCTACCTAAATGAGATTTTCTATGTTTGTACGGGTCTTGAAACCATCAACATTCCCGCAGGTTCGAAGTTGAGAGGCATTAAAATAAAGGCGTTCGCCACGAACACCAAACTTAAAGCGTTTAACTTTTTAGGTGACTGTGATTTGGAGAAGATTGAGAGGAACGTGTTTGCAGGTTTGAGCAATCTTCAGTCGTTTAAAATACCCAAGTCGGTGAAGACCATCGAGTCTAATGCCTTTATCGGTTGCACGAACATGAAGACGGTTACGTTTGATCCTAACGCAGATATGGTGGAGATAGGCGCAGGGGCCTTTGCCGATTGCGGCATCACCAGTATCAACGTTCCCAAGAAGGTGAAGAAGATAGAAAGGGAAGCTTTCTTGAGATGTCAGGCTCTCACGACGATAGACATAACGAAGGCAACAACCTATATCAGTCCTGAGGCGTTTAAATACTGCTCTAACCTTACAGCAATAAACGTAGACAAGGATAATAGCGTATATTCTAGCGTTGACGGATACTTACTATCGAAAAGCAAGAATACGCTGATGATATTCCCTCCCGGCAAGGCCAACAGTAAGTTTACACCTCTGCCACCATCCATCACCGCCATTGGTGAATATGCATTTTACGATTGCAAGAAACTGGAAAATGTCACCGTACCCAACAAGGTGATGTCTATCGGAAAGCGCGCATTTGGTCTTTGCGACAACCTTAACACCATAACATTCCTTTGCGATCAGATCATCACCCCTATGAACATCAATCAAGAGCAGAATGAAGAATCTTTTGATGTAGACAAACCAGGACAAAAGAAGATGGGGAAGATCAAGATCAACGTGCGTAAAGACAAGTTGAGCGCGTATCAAAGCGATCCCTTCTATCAAAAGTTCGCCTCGATAAACAGTTCGTTTCAAGCTGGGACGGAGGAGTATATAGCCGTATCTGAGAATGCCGTAGACTTGCTCAGCACAACCCGCAACGATCATACCTTTATCTTACCCACTGAAATCAGCAATGGGAGTAAGAAGTACGAAGTGAGCCTCATTGGCGACTACGCCTTCGAGAATGCTCCCAACAGCATAAAGGAAGTTGTGGTTAAGCAGAACGTAAAGTATATTGGGGCTAAGGCTTTCGTAAAGAACAACAGTAAAATACAGAGCGTGTTCTTCATCGAAAGCGAACCAACCAAGGAGATGCTCGGCACTACGCGTTTCGAACTTGATGCCACTGGGAAAAACTATAACGAGTTCGACCCCGACACGAAGATATATGTTAAGAAGTCGGCATACGACAAGTATAAAGCAGAATGGACCAAGACAGTCTATAACGACACCAAGAAGAGAGAGGGGTTAAGTCCCTTTAATTTCACATCACAGATAGACTATAAGATAAAGGACACACAGATTGAAACCAAATACGTGACTTTCGCCCGTGAGTTCGATGTTGACTTTGGCGACTGTGCCTCTAATGGAGGGGTGAATGTAGCTGCATTCGTCTATGGTAGGCTATTGAATGGATCAGGGGATTATGGTGGAAACACACCGCAACACATAAGAATGAAAAGCATCGACCAGCATGGAGGCGTTAGTGATTCCTACGCATACGTGCCAGCAAACACGGGCGTACTGTTGAAGATTCTTGGCTCGAAAAATAGCACCGGCGGTCTGTTGTATTACACCATCGGTGAGAAAGACAACGTTACTTATCACATCACGGACAATGTCATGAATGGCATAGAGGTGAATTCAAAAAAAGTAGACGCCAGTACAACTTCTCCCATTTATGTATTGCAAAAGGGTGTATTTAAAAAGGCAACAGCACCTATTCTCAACTTCCCCGTACATAAGGCATATCTGACTCTACCTTCTGGGGCTGCACCATCCAAGGAGTTGAAACCATGCTTTGACGATGACGAGACCACCAACATCGAAAACGTCACCACGAGTGAGGAAATGAAAGCCAACGACGTTTATTATAACCTGAACGGGCAGCGCGTGAGCAATCCGCAAAAGGGCGTATATGTACATAATGGCAGGAAAGTGCTTGTCAAGTAAAGACAAGGCTATGGAGAAGAAAACATACAAAAGGTCCAGAGCCGAGAACATGTTTTTGCCCATAGAACAGCTGATGATTATTGCCAGCCCCTGAGTTGGCGGAGAGTATGATCCTGGCAAGCCCATAGATGGAAAAGGTTCTGATTTCTTCGATGAAAACGAAGACGAACTAATTAAGCAACAGGGCTACGAACCCACTTGGGGGTATTAGGCTACGAAGGCTCTTTTTCGTGCCAAACCTTCATAAAAAGATAGATTGTTCATGAGTAAACGAAATTTTATGGGCGATCGAATCACTTCGTTTGAAATAGGAAGGGCGATAAATTTCATGGTTAAATGAATATTTATGGTTGATCGAATAGGGGAGAGTAACACTCCCCTATTCTCCTTTTGTGGCAGCTGTACACCGCTAAGATGTTCGATTTTGAGGGACTAAACCATACGAGTTATGAAATAAGGCTACCATGTGTTGAACATGTCTAAGGCGTAAGAGAAGAACGTTATTCGTTAGCTACCGCGTAGCATGGACGCAACGTTCCTCATCAGGAGTAACAGCCAGCGTGAATTGTTTATGTCAAATTGGCCATTAGAAAAAACACTTTCATCTTGTCGGAGAAATTGCTATATGGGTGCAAATGATTAACTCCAAACCAGTCATTTGTCCCAATTCAGTCGTTCGAACCAGCGCAGATTTTGTTTGCTTGCCGGCATCTTGTCGGCTTATTCTTTTGAAGGCGTAACGGGCTACTTTTAAGAGGATAAGACAGACAATATGCCCGCAAGCAAACGAAAGATGAACAGGCAGCGATGGGAATAACTTAAAATGTTTGATAAACGGTTTAATGAACTGGTTGGGGTTGAAAGTAAAGTGTAATGAGACGCCTCCCGTAATCGACAAAGACGTTAATGGAGAACGAACCATTTGCAAGCATACTGTGTTTTTCCAGCAAAAAAGAAAGATGTGTTCCTTAATGTCCAATTTGGGTTCATGCTCTCTGGTAAAAAACGACTTTCGTTACATTTGCTATTGGAGGAGATGGAAACAGCCTAAAAGAATTGATAAGCAGACTAACGACCGATTGAAATTTAAATTTAACCATTGAAGTCATCTAGACTTTTTAAATCTCGACAAATTGAGAGGGGTTTATTATCTTTGAAGTCGTCTTGACTTTTAATGTTTCTATAAATTGAGAGAAGTGCTTGACAAACCAACTCACTGGCTTATAAACTCACAAAAGCCCAACAACTCCCGAAGAAATCAACTCACAAATTCACAAACGCCCCAACTCCAAAGCCCATTAACCCAAAACATCATCAACTGAAAAGCTCATCAACTCAAGAACTAATCAACCCAAAAGCTCCCCAACTGAAAAACTCATCAACTCAAAAGTTTAAATCGTTATCTTTTATTTTACAGCATTGCTCTAGTTTTCGCTCCGTTCTAGCGAAAATATAGGCCATAAAGTGGGTAAATTGCCACTGTTTTTGATCTTTTACGGTTCCCAATATGTTCAATTTTAAGAAAAGGACCTGCATTTTGTACCATTTAGCCTTTCTAGATTGGTTGCCAACTCATTATTTT
>ERZ772918.20-NODE-20-length-136958-cov-251.955_pt1 | contig 136958 bp, 115 predicted proteins | sample MGYA00512118_ERZ772918 | MGnify/ENA primary metagenome ERZ772918 (study PRJEB29015, sample SAMEA2737939) | human oral metagenome | biome: human oral; feature: human-associated habitat; material: dental | place: China | collected 2135 ... | reverse complement strand
CGTGGGCCCGAGTCCTGCGCCGCGCGGGGATGCCGGAGCACGCGGGCCTGGCCCCCGCCGACGACGGCGCCCCGCCCGCGCTGGCCTCCCTGACCGCCGGCCCCGCCCCCTCGTGGCTTCCGCGACGCGACGCGGGCCGCTGGATCTGGCGCCCGCCGATCAGGGGAGCGGTCGCGGCTGACCAGGCCATGCGGGCGGCCGTGCCGGGCGCCGTCGCCGCCTGTCGGCTCACCCGCGCCCTGGGCTCACCGCTGGCCGGCGTCCTGGAATCCGTCGCGGAGGGAGTCTCCGAGGCCGGCCGAGCCCGGGCATCGCGGCAGGCGGCACTCTCTGGGCCGCGCACCACCGCCCGCCTCCTGGCCGCACTGCCGCTGGTGGCGCTCGCCCTGGGCTCGCTCGTCGGCGCCCACCCCGAGGATCTTCTCCTGGGCGGGTCCTGGGGAAGCGTGCTCGGCCTGGCCGGGATCGGCCTCATGATCGCCGGCCACCGCCTCACCAGCAGGCTCGTGCGCGCCGCGATCCACGGCCCGCCCTCGACGGCCAAGCGGGACGGATCGCGCCGGCGATGGTGGGGCGAGGGGCGGCGCGCGCCGGTCGATGAGGCCCTCGTCCTCGACCTCGCCGCGGCCGCCCTCGAGGCGGGCGCCTCCCTCCCCGGGGCACTGGCGGCCCTCGGCCAGGCGCTCGACGAGGAGCAGCTCGGCGTCGTCTCGCGCGCCCTGCTCATCGGCGCGAGCTGGGAGGAGGCCTGGGACGCGCCCGAGGACGCCGCGTGGCGGGCCTCGCGCGGGCGCCTCGAGCACTGCCTGCGCCCCGGCTGGGAGGACGGCGCCTCGCCGTCGTCGCTCCTCGGCCGCACGGCCGCCTCGATCCGCGCGGGGCGGCGCGCCACCGATGAGGAGGCCGCCGAGAGGCTCGCCGTCCGCCTCGTCATCCCCCTGGGACTGTGCCACCTGCCCGCCTTCGTGCTGCTCGGCATCATCCCGGTGGTCGCGGGTGCCGGACTGGACATCCTCGGCGGATGATCAGGGCAGACTGGGCGCATGAGCCCCTTCCGCCTGCCGCCGCTCACCCGCGCCGTGCTCGTCGACATCGACGGCGTCCTCGTCGACCACCGCTCCGCTTCGGACCGCGCCTCCTACCTGTGGGCCTCGGGTCTGCCGGGCTGGGAGCTCGGCCCGCAGGAGACCGCCGACCTGTGGGAGGCCATCGATCGCCGCCACTTCGCCCGCTACCAGGCCGGCGAGCTCGACTTCCGCGGCCAGCTGCGGGCGCGCGTGCGCGAGTTCGTGCCCGGCGGGAGCGATCTCAGCGACGCCGAGGCCGACGCCCATATGGCCGCCTACCGCGCCATCTACCGCGGCCTGTGGCGCGCCTACGACGATGCCCCCTCCTTCCTGGCCCGCCTGGAGGCCCTGCGCGCCGAGCGCGAGCGGACGGCGCGGGCCGGGGAGCCGACCCGGCCCCTGGCGGTCGCCTACCTCACCAACGGCGACGCCCCCAGCCAGGAGGAGAAGCTCGCCGCCGCCGGCGCGCGCGTGGCCGGCTGGCAGATGCTCGCCTCCGCCCAGATGGGCGCCACGAAGCCCGATCCGGCGATCTTCACCGCCGCCTGCGAGCGCCTCGGCGTAGCGCCTGACGAGGCCCTCATGATCGGCGACGACGTCGGCTCCGACGTCGACGGCGCCCTCGCCGTGGGGATGCCGGTGGTCCACCTGCGGCGCGGCGGCGAGGGGCCGTCGCGGGCGGTGCCCACCGTCGCGAGCCTCGACGAGATCGAGCTCTGAGTCCCGGGGCCGGGGACTGCTGCCCGTCGTCGTCGTCCTCCTGCCGCGCCCACCCGCCTCGCCCCGCGGCGTGATTGCTGGCACGATGGGGCCATGGCATTGTCGAAGAAGCAGTTGGGCCAGGACGAGGTCATCGTCCGGCACATGCACACCCACCCCAAGGTCCTCCTGTGGCGGATCATCGCGCAGGTCCTCCTCATCGCCGTCGGCATCGCGGCCTCGGTCCTCCTGCCGGGCGACTGGTCCCCGTGGAGCCACCTCGCGGTGTGGATCATCATCCTGGCCGTCTCGGTGCCCGTGTTCCTCCTGCCCTGGCTGGCCTGGGCGACGACGACCTACACGATCACCTCCAAGCGCGTCATCACGCGCTCGGGCATCCTCAACAAGCGCGGCCACGACCTTCCGCTGTCGCGCATCAGCGACGTCCAGCAGGACCGGGCGCTCACCGACCGGGTCTTCGGTGCCGGCACACTGCGCCTGGAGACCAGCGCGGGCGACCCCCTCATCCTCGATGACGTTCCCTCCGTGGCCACCGTGCAGGTCGAGATCTCCAACCTGCTGTTCAACGACGTCCAGGGCGCGATCGACGCCGACCCCGACAACTGAGACGGCTGAGCGCTCCGGGTTCTCGAATGCGCTCGAATGCGATGGGGCCCCTCGCACCGCCCGGTGCGAGGGGCCCCATCGCGCGCGATTGCGCGGCGCGTCAGCCGATGGTCTCGACGACGGCGACGGCCTGGGCCACACCGGTGAGGGTGGCCGCGATGCGCACGGCCTCCCAGACCTGCTCGGTGCTCAGGCCCTCGCCGCGGACGGTCGCCTCGTGGGAGGTGATGCAGCGCTCGCAGCCGTTGATCGTGGAGACGGCGATGCTCCACAGCTCGAAGTCGACCTTCTCCACGCCGCCGGAGGAGCCGATGATGTTCATCCGAAGGCCCATGCGCTCGTTCTCGTAGGCATCGCCCAGGAAGTGGCGGGTGCGGTAGGCGACGTTGTTCATCGCCATGATCGAGGCCGAGCCGAGCGCGGCGCTGATGGCCTCCTCGCTCAGGTGGGCGCGGGCGTCCTCGAGGACCTGCACGAGCACGGACTCGTTGCGGGTCGCGGCGGCCGCGGCCACGAAGGTGCCCCACTGCTGCTGCTCGGTGAGCGTGGAGGAGCGGGTGAGGGTGGACAGGTTGAGGGAGAGGTCCTTGGCCCACTCGGGCAGGGCGGAGCGCAGGTTGTCGATGCTCATGTGCTTCTCGCTTCTTCGTGGTGTGCGGGTCTCAGTGGGTCATCTCGCCCAGGGCGTCGATGGTGGCGGCACCGGCCTGCCAGTTGCAGGCGCACAGCTCGTCGGACTGGAGGGCGTCGAGCTGGCGGAGGGTCTCGTCGGTGTTGCGGCCCACGGAGCCGGAGGTGATGGACACCGACTGGATGACGTTGTTGGGGTCGATGATGAAGGTGGCGCGGTCGGCGACGCCGTCGGCGTTGAGGACCCCCGCGGCGGCGACCAGCTCGCGCTTGAGGTCGGAGGCCAGGGCGAAGGGCAGGTTCTGCAGCTTCTCGTGGCTGCGGCGCCAGGCGTAGTGGGTGTACTCGTTGTCCACGGAGACGCCCACGACCTCGCAGTCGCGGTCCTTGAAGTCCTGGTAGAGGTCGCCGAAGGCGGAGATCTCGGTGGGGCACACGAAGGTGAAGTCCTTGGGCCAGAAGAAGACGACGCGCCAGGTGCCGGCGGGGACTTCGGAGGAGGCGGTGGTGAAGTAGTCCTCGGGCTTGCTGGCCTCGACGTCCTTGAGGTTGCCGGGGACGACGGCGGTGAGCTCGTAGGCGGGGAACTGGTCGCCGATGGTGAGAACGGCCATGGGAGAACCTCCTGAATGGTGATGAATACTGCCCGACCAGAGGAGGAGACCCTCTGCTCGGCCCCAGGTTAGAGCCCTCATGCGATAAGTGCAACACCTATATATCGGATTATTAGTCACCATCCCCTATATCCGAGACCGGGCGAACAGCACCGCGAGATTTTGAATCGCCGCGTGGTTTCGCATCTCGCGGTGCTGTTCGCCCGGTCTCGACGAGGGGTGGCGCGTGCCACCGTGAATCGCGCGACCTGAGCGACGCCGCGGCGCGGCAGGGCCGTAGCATCGTTGGATGCGATCCCCCCGACCGGCTCTGAGCACCCCGACGCACCTGCGCGCCAGGGGCCTTGCCCTGGCGATCGTGTGCTTCGCGGGCATTCTCGTGCTGTGGTGGGCCTTCGTCGACACCCTGCCTGGCCAGGTCCTCGAGGCCGCCGCCTTGGAGGGCTCGGAGATCGGCTCGCACCGGGTGGACGGGCACGCGCGCGTGGTCCTCTCGGCGATCTCGATGCCGGCGGCGGTGCTGCTCGTCGTCGTCATCCTGCTCGTGGGCATGGCGCGGCGCAGCCATCGGCGCGCCATCTGGGCCGTCGTCGCCGTCGTCGGGGCGAGCGCCAGCGCGCAGATCCTCAAGCACTGGATCCTCTTCCGCCCGGACCACGGCATCACCGCGCGGTGGGACAACGCCAACACCCTCCCCTCGGGGCACACCACCATGGCCGCGTCGGCGGCGGTGGCGCTCATCCTCCTCGTGGACGCGCGCTGGCGGGTCCACGCGGCCTGGCTCGGGGCGGTGATGACAGTGGCGATGGGCTACTCGACGCTCGTCTGCCAGTGGCACCGGCCCGCCGACGTCATGGCCGCTGTGCTGCTGGCCGCGGCATGGGGCGCGCTCGCGGTGGCCGGCGGCGCCTGGAGCGGGGAGGAGCCCGACTCCGGTGGGCCTCCCGGTGGCGATGGCGCCAGCCCCGCCGATAAGCGGGAGGACCGGCGCGAGCCCGGGCATCCAAGGGGCGGCCGCCTCTTCGATCGCAGGAGTGGTCCGGCGCCCATGCTGGTCGTGCTCTGGCTCGCCGGGGCGCTCTGCGCCGCCGTCGCCCTCGCCCTGGGGCTGTGGGTCCTGACCCGGATGGACGCGCCCCTGGGCCGCTGGGAGTACTTCGCCTCCTACGCCACCGGATCGGTCGCTCTCGTGGCGGTGAGCTGCCTGTCCATGGCCATGCTCGTCTCCCTCGTGCCGGGGGAGGGCACTGGGCTCGCCAAGTGAGCAGTGCTCCGGGCCTCCGTTGGCATTGACGCGAACGTGACGTTTCGAGATGGTCAACGTCGGCTGGTCGCCAGCGCCGCGGCCCTAAGGTGTTGCGCGCCGCGCTGGCGCGGCCCTCGTGCTCCCCGCGCGTTCCCCTCATCGTCATTAGGACTCTCCCATGCTCGCTCGCCCTGCCGAACCCGCTCGCCATGCGGCGTCCGCCATCAGCCGCCCCCGTGCCGCCACTGCCGCCGTCGCGCTGTGCCTGTCAGCACCGGCAGTTGTCGGCACTGCCGTGGTGTGGGCGACTTCCAGCGCCCAAGCGGCGATGTCGAGCGGGGGCGCCGCCTCGAGCTCGATGAGCGCGGGCGTCGACGCGGCGCGGGCCGGGAGCGCCGTGGCCGTCGTCCTGGCCATCACCGGCCTGCTCCTCGTCGTGTCAGGGGCCGCTCTGGCATGCCTCACAGGGGAGCGCGACGCTCTCTGAGGCCCTCCCCAGCCGGCGACTACTCGATGTCGGCGGCCGGCAGCTCCACGGTGAACACCGTCCCGTGGTCAGCGGCGTCCGTGCTGGTCCTCATTGAGAGCGCGCCCCCGTGCGAGACGACGATCGCCTGCGCGATCGACATGCCCAGCCCGGTCGAGCCCGTCGACCGCTCGCGGGAGGCGTCCCCGCGGGCGAACCGCACGAAAACGCGCTCCCGCATGGACTCCTCGATGCCCGGGCCGTTGTCCGCCACCCGGATCACCAGGCGGTTGCCCTCCCGCTCCAGGGTGGTGGTCACCCGTGTCCCGGCGGGCGTGTGCGCGCGGGCGTTGGCCAGCAGGTTGACGACCACCTGGCGCAGGCGCGCCTCCTCCCCGGCCACGATCGCGGGGGCGGGCTCGAAGTCCTCGGCCTCCTCGGCGCTCGCGCCCTCCGGCGGGTTGAGGATCGCCAGGTCGAGTATCCACTCGTGGTCGGGGCCGGCGGCCTGGGCATCGGCGACGGCGTCGACGAGGATGCCCACGAGGTCCACCTCCTCACGGGCCATGGGGCGGCCGGCGTCGAGCCGGGCGAGCAGGAGGAGATCCTCGACGAGCGCCGTCATCCGCAGCGACTCGGAATGGACCCGGTCCAGCGCGTAGGAGGCTTCCTCCGAGAGCGCGGGCGCATCGGCCGCGCCCGTCCCGCCGGCCGAGCCCGTCCCGCCCGCGCCTCCAGCGGCCCCGCCCTGCCCGCTCCCGCGGCGGATGAGCTCGGTGTAGCCGCGGATCGAGGCCAGGGGGGTGCGCAGCTCGTGGGAGGCGTCGGCGACGAACTGGCGAACCTGCGTCTCCGAGCGCTGCCGCGCCGCCAGGGCCGCCTCGACATGCCCCAGGAGCGCGTTGAGGGCCCCGCCGACCTGGCTGACCTCCTGCGAGGTCGCGAGGTCGGCGTCGTCGACCCGCTCGTCGATGCTCACCTCGCCGCGGGCCAGCGGCAGGGAGGAGACGCGCTCGGCCGTTGCCGCCACCCGCTCCAGGGGCGCCAGTGACGAGCGCACGAGGGCGCGGCCGCTGAGCGCCGCGATGAGGGCCCCCGCCAGGGCGATGAGCCCGAGGAAGATGAGCTGGCCGCGCACCAGGTCGTTGTCCTCCTCCATGGACAGCCCCGTGATGACCTTGTCCCCGGTCTGGCTGTCATGGCCGACAAGCACCCGGTAATCGCCGAGGGAGTCCATGTGGACGCTCACCGGCTCGCCGGTGGGCTCCAGGCTCAGCAGTGAGGAGACCTCCGCGACGCTCAGCGTGCAGTAGGCGCCGTCGGAGCCGATGTAGCCGGCCCTGATGGTGCGGGAGGCCGTGTCCGGGGTGCTCCCGGTCGTCTGCGCCGCCGTGACGACGACGGTGAGCGTCCCCACCCGCTGCCCGGCCGCGTCCAGCCCCTTGGGCACGGGGTGATCGTCGTCGTCGTCGTTCTCAGGAGGTACCGGGCCAGTCTCGTCGTCGTCATCGTCGTCAGCCGTGCCGGCGGTCGGGGAGGCCGTGAGGGTCTGCTCCGGGGCATTGCTGTGGCGGCGGAACTCGACGCGGCTCGCGGCCGCCCGCACCTGGCTGTCGAGGCGCTCCATGAGGCCGTTCCTCAGGGAGAGAGTGGAGATGGCGCCGATGACGGCGGCCATGACGAGGACGATGCCCAGGACGCCCGCGACGAGGCGCGCCCGCAGGCTGCGGGGCTTGCTCACCCCTGTGCCCCGGCGCTCCCCGCGCCGCCGGAGCCCTCCTGGGCCTCAGCGGGCTTGAGCACGTAGCCCACGCCGCGCATCGTGTGGATCATCGGCTCGCGGCCCTTGTCGATCTTGCGGCGCAGGTAGGAGATGTAGAGCTCGACGATGTTCGCCTGGCCCCCGAAGTCGTAGTTCCACACCCGGTCAAGGATCTGGGGCTTGGACAGGACGCGCCGGGGGTTGCGCATGAGGAAACGCAGGAGCTCGAACTCGGTGGCGGTCAGGCGGATCTCGGCGTCCCCCCGCCAGACCTCGTGGGAGTCCTCATCCATGCGCAGGTCGCCGACCGTCAGGACGTTGGCCGGCTCGGCGGTCGAGGCCCCGGAGCGGCGCAGCAGGGCGCGCAGCCTGGCCACCACCTCCTCCAGGGAGAAGGGCTTGGTGACGTAGTCGTCGCCACCTGCGGTCAGGCCGGCCACGCGGTCCTCGACGGCGTCCTTGGCCGTCAGGAAGAGCACCGGGACGCCGGGGGTGTGGCCGTGGATGCGGCGCATGACCTCCAGTCCGTCGAAGTCGGGCAGCATGATGTCCAGGACCACGACGTCCGGCTGGATCTCCTTGGCGGCGCGCACCGCGGCCACGCCCGTGCCAGCGCTCGTCACCTCCCACCCCTCGTAGCGGAGGGCGGAGGCCAGGAGGTCGGCGAGCATCTGCTCGTCGTCGACGACGAGGACGCGGACCGGGGAGCCGTCGGCTCGGGTCAAGGGCTCAGCGGGAGTGCTCATATCGCCTATCCAACACCGGGAGTCTGTGTCATCGCTGTGAAACTGTGACCATTTTCAGGGGAACGGAGGCTGTCCTCAGTTGGAGGTGATGGGGCAGGATGGAGTCGATCTCCTATACCCTGAAGGAAGCAACTCCTGTGGAAACGATCATCGGAAACCGCCGCCACTTCGACGCTGAGGACGTGTTCTTCTCCGCGACGGACGACAAAGGCGTCATTCGCAGCGCGAATGAGACATTCCTCCAGTTGGCGCGCTATCCGCGCGAGGAGATGATCGGCGCTCCGCACAACATCATTCGCCATGACGACATGCCCGGCGGCGTCTTCAAGCTCATGTGGGACGATCTCACCGCGGGCCGCCCTGTCTGCGCCTATGTGCTCAACCGGGCCAAGGACGGGCTCGACTACTGGGTGTTCGCCACCGTGACGCCGACCTCCAGCGGCTACGTCTCCGTGCGCACCAAGCCCCTGGATGACGCCGTCTTCGCCATCATCGGCGAGGTCTACGGGCGGGTGCGCGCCGCTGAGCGCGAGCGCATGGATGCGGGCGCCAACCGCCGCGAGGCCGCCGAGACCGGCGCCGAGTTGCTGTTGGAGGAGCTGGGATCCCTCGGCCACGACTCCATCGCCGCCTTCGGCCGGGCGAGCCTGGCCTCGGAGGCCCAGCGCCTCCTCGCCGAGGGTGTGAGGGTCCCCGCGCGGGATGACGCCGAGGGTTCCGCGGCCGAGATCCTGAGCGGCGCCCGCCGCGTCGAGGCCTCCTCCGACAGCCTCGTCGGCCGCATCGGGGACTTCCGCGAGGTCGTCTCCGCCCTGGGCACCTGGCTCGACGGCGCCGAGTCCATCCGCGACCGCGCCGAGCGGACCGCCGCGCTCATGCGCGCCCTGACCAGTGAGGACCCCGAGTCCTCCGCGCCCGGTCTGGCTGAGCGGATCATCGAGCGCTCCGAGCGCGCCGCCACCGCCGTGACGGGGCTGAAGGACTCGGTGGCCTCCTTCGCCGACGCCATGGAGTCGATGGCCTTCAGCGCCGCCCTCATCCGCCTGCACACCCTCGTGCTGGGGACCTACGCCGCCTCGGTCGTCGACGAGGCCGAGGCCGACGCCTCCGACGCCATGCCCGAGCTCGTGCACGGCCTCGAGGCGGACCTGGGCTCCCTGGACTCCGTGCGGGGCGTCGTCGAGACCCGCATCAGCGAGCTCGAGTCCGCCATGGCCTCCGTGGTCTCCGACCTCGACCGCACGCGCCGCCCCTACGATCGCTGGCTGCGCGCGCTCACCGACGAGGGCGCTGTCCTCATCGACGGTGCCGAGGGGGACGTTCCCGCCCTCATGAAGGAGGCCGAGTCCCTCTCCGAGCGCGGCTACCCGGAGATGACCGCCCTGGCGAACCTCGCGGGGCGCTGCCGCGGCCTTGACCTGAGCACCGACGACGAGGCCCTGGGGGGCGCCGTCGAGCGGATCCGCGCCGCGCTGGCCGAGCAGAGCGCGTCGGCCCAGTGGCACGCGCGACACTCCGGCGCCGCTGGGTAACGATTCGGTAGCAGTATTGAGGGGCTTCGCAGGACACCGTGTTCGAAAAGCGACCCTCGTTGATAGATTCCTGTCCTGTCGGTCGACGTCTCTCCACGCTCGTCGGCTTCTTCCCTGGGACAGCAGCAAAGGACATCTACGATGGAATCGCAGATCGGCTACGAGAGATTCTTCGATCCTGAGGACATCTTCTTCTCGACCACAGGCCCCAAGGGAGTCATCCGTCGTACGAATCGGACCTTCGACTCCCTGTCGCGCTACTCGCGGGAGCGACTCCAGCGCGCGCCCCACAACATCATCCGCCACCTGGATATGCCGGCCGGCCTGTTCAAGCTCATGTGGGATGACTTGGGCGCCGGGCGCCCCGTGTGCGCCTACGTCACCAACCGCGCTGCCGACGGCGTCGACTACCGCGTCTTCGCCACCATCGTCCCGATCCACGACGGCTACCTCTCCGTGCGGACCAAGCCCCTGTGCGAGGGCACCCAGCGCACCGTCGAGGAGACCTACCGCCGCGTGCGCGCCCGTGAGCGCGAGTTCGCCGGCCGGGGCGCCTCCCGCTCCCAGATCGGTGAGATGGGCGCCGTCGAGCTCGCCACCGAGCTCGCGGGGCTCGGGTTCCCCTCGCTCATCGACGCCACCCGCGCGCTCCTGCCCGCGGAGGTCAGCGCCCTGGTGTCCGCCGGTGTGCGCGTCCCTGACGCCGTAGGCGTGAGCGGGCCGGTCGCGGACATCCTGCGCGCCGCCGCCGACCTCGAGCGCGTGACCAACCGCCTCGTCTTCCAGCTCGAGGAGTACCTCCGCCTCCTGGGGTCCCTGGAGGGGACGAAGAACTCGATGCTCCAGGTCGCCGAGCGCGTCGAGCTGACCGGCCGGGTGCTGGGAGCCCAGGCCCGCACCAGCTGGCAGCGCACGCGCAGCGACGAGATCGCCGAGCGCGTCGTCGAGCTCGCAGGCCAGGCCGCCCCCGGACTGCGGGCCCTGCCCCAGCGGATGGGCGCCCTGCGCGACGGCGTCCTCGACCTGCGCTTCTCCGTGGCGCTCATGCGGCTCATGACGCTCATGGTCGGCCGCTTCTCCCGCTCCATCCTCGATGGCAGCGAGGAGGACCCGATCGGCTCGATCTCCGATCTCTGCGAGGCCCTCGACTCCGTCGTCGGCGCCATGGACGCCGTCTGCGCCCGCGCGCGCCAGGCCGCGGAGGCCCTCGATGCCGATCTGCGCGCCGTCACCTCGAGCATCGACCGGATCACCCGGCGCACCCGCCAGTGGGTGGATGACAAGGCCCAGGCGCGCTCCGTCGACCCCGCTGACACCATCGACCGCGACCTGCGGGAGGTGCGCTCCTTCGCCCAGCACGGCGCGCCCGAGGTGCGGCCGATGGCGGCGCTGGCAGCCGAGTGCCGCACCATCGACCTCCCCTTCGACTCCGCCGCCGCGCATCAGCTCATCAGGTCGATCGTGACCGCTCTGGGCCAGTTGTCCTGACCCCTGGCGCTCCTGATCGGGCGGAGCCGGCCGCTCACCGATGGGTTAGAGTCGGCTCGGGCGCCCGCCAGGGGCGTCGAGGTCGTGCCGTCCGCCGTTGGGCGCCAGGCGGTATCCGAACGTCGCAGGAAGGTTCCCCGTGCCCCGCAAGCTCGTCATCGTCGAGTCCCCCAACAAGGTCCGCTCGATCGCCGGATACCTGGGCCCCGATTTCGACGTCGAGGCCTCCGTGGGCCATATCCGCGACCTCGCCCAGCCGTCCGAGCTGCCAGCCAAGGAGAAGAAGGGCCCCTACGGGCGCTTCGCCGTCGACGTCGAGGACGGATTCAAGCCGTACTACGTCGTCAACCCGGACAAGAAGAAGACCGTCACCCAGCTCAAGAAGGCCCTCAAGGAGGCCGACGAGCTCTACCTGGCCACCGATGACGACCGCGAGGGCGAGGCCATCGCCTGGCACCTCCTGGAGGTCCTCAAGCCCAAGGTGCCGGTCAAGCGCATGACCTTCACCGAGATCACCAAGGAGGCGGTCACCCGCGCCCTGGACTCCACTCGAGACATCGACTCCCACCGGGTGGACGCCCAGGAGACCCGCCGGATTCTCGACCGGCTCGTCGGCTACGAGGTCAGCCCCGTCCTGTGGCGCAAGGTGCGCGCGGGGCTGTCCGCCGGGCGTGTGCAGTCCGTGGCCACCCGTCTCGTGGTGGAGCGCGAGCGCGAGCGCATGGCCTTCGTGCCCGCTGGCTACTGGGGCGTCGAGGCGCGGCTGAGCACAGGGCTGAGCGAGCTCGACGCGGCCGCCCGCGCCGAGGGCGCTTTCACGGCCCGCCTGGCCTCGCTCGACGGGCGCCGCGTCGCCACAGGACGCGACTTCACCGACGCCGGCGAGCTGACGGCGTCGGCCCGCAAGGCGAGCACCGTCCACCTCCACGAGGGCGCGGCCAAGGCCATTGCCGAGGCCGTCATGCGCGCCATCCCGCGCGTGGCCGAGGTGGAGGAGAAGCCCTACAAGCGGCGCCCCGCCGCCCCCTTCACCACCTCCACCCTCCAGCAGGAGGCCTCCCGCAAGCTCCGCATGAACCCCCGCGAGACCATGCGCGTGGCCCAGGGCCTGTACGAGAACGGCTTCATCACCTACATGCGCACCGACTCCACGGTGCTGTCCGGCCAGGCCGTGGCCGCGGCCCGCGCCCAGGTGGCCGAGCTCTACGGGCCCGAGTACGTTCCCGCCAAGCCGCGCGTCTACGCCACGAAGACCAAGGGCGCCCAGGAGGCGCACGAGGCCATCCGCCCCGCAGGCGACCACTTCCGCACTCCCGCGCAGGTCAGCGGCGAGCTCAGCGGCGCGCAGTTCCGCCTCTACGAGCTCATCTGGAAGCGGACCGTCGCCTCCCAGATGGCCGACGCCGTCGGCTCAACCGCCACAGTCCGCGTGGACGTGCCCCTGGCGCCCGCCGACGGCGGCTCGCGCGACTCCGGCCTGACCTTCTCCACCGCCTCGTTCACGGCCTCGGGCACCGTCATCACCTTCCGGGGGTTCCTTGCCGCCTACGAGGAGGGGCGTGACGCCGAGCGCTACTCCGAGGCCGCCTCGGGCAGCGCCGGTGAGGCAGTGGTCGCGGCGGGCTCGGGCAGCGGTGGCGCCCAGGCGGGCGCGGGCGGCGGAGCCGGCGGGAGCGCGCAGCCGCGCGAGACCCGCCTGCCCGCCATGATCGCCGGGCAGGAGCTCGCCGTCCTCGGCGCCGAGGCGGCCGGGCACGAGACCACGCCGCCGCCGCGCTACACCGAGGCCTCGCTGGTCAAGGCCCTGGAGGAGCGCGAGATCGGCCGCCCCTCCACCTACGCCGCCACGATGTCGACCATCTCCGACCGCGGCTACGTGGACCACCGGGGCCAGGCCCTCGTGCCCACCTGGCTCGCCTTCGCCGTCACGCGCCTGCTGGAGGAGAACTTCGCCGAGCTCGTGGACTACGACTTCACCGCCTCCATGGAGGCCGACCTCGACCGCATCGCCGCCGGCGAGGCCGATCGCGTCGCCTGGCTGACCCGCTTCTACTTCGGGGTTGGCGGGGCCGGGGGCGCTGGGACCGACGGCGCCCCGCTGGCGGCTGGTGGCGCCGGGGGAGCCGGGGACACTGGCCAGGAAGGCGAGCGCAGCCTGCGGGCCATGCTCGACACCCTCGGCGAGATCGACGCGCGCGCCATCAACTCGGTGCCGATCGGCGAGGGCATGACCCTGCGCGTGGGCCGCTACGGCCCCTACCTGGAGTCCGAGGACGGCAAGCGAGCGAACGTGCCCGCCGATCTCGCCCCGGACGAGCTGACCGTCGAGCGCGCCCGCGAGCTCTTCGCCCGCGCCGCCGACGATGGGCGGGAGCTCGGCGTCGACCCCTCCACCGGCCACACGATCATTGCCAAGGACGGGCGCTACGGCCCCTACGTCACCGAGGTGCTGCCCGAGCCCGAGGCCGGGGCGGACTCGGAGGAGGCCGCGTCGTCGGGGGCGAAGAAGAAGCGGAGCACGAAGAAGACCGCCGGGCCCAAGCCCCGCACGGCGAGCCTGCTGAAGTCCATGGACCTGTCCACCGTCACCCTGGAGCAGGCGCTCGACCTGCTCAGCCTGCCGCGCGTCGTCGGCCAGGACGCCGAGGGCGTCGACATCACCGCGCAGAACGGGCGCTTCGGGCCCTACCTCAAGAAGGGGACCGACTCCCGTTCCCTCGCCACCGAGGAGCAGATCTTCACGGTGACCCTTCAGGAGGCCCTCGCGCTCTTCGCACAGCCCAAGACCCGCCGCGGCCGGGCCGCCGCGCGCGGCCCCCTGCGCGAGCTCGGCACGGACCCGGCCACTGGCAAGCCCGTCGTCATCAAGGACGGGCGCTTCGGCCCCTACTTCACCGACGGCGAGACGAACGTGACGCTGCGCCGGGGCGACGACCCCGCGACCGTCACCCCCGAGCGCGCCTACGAGCTCCTGGCCGAGAAGCGCGCCAAGGGCCCCGCCAAGAAGCGCACCACCCGCAAGACCACCGCCAAGAAGACGACGAAGAAGACCCCCGCCAAGAAGTCCGATTCATAACTCCCCCCAATGAGCGAGACCGGGCGAACAGCACCGCGAGATTCTGAATATCCGCGTGGTTTCGCATCTCGCGGTGCTGTTCGCCCGGTCTCGGCGTGCTGTTCGCCCGGTCTCGGTGAGGGGGCGGGTCAGGGCTGGGCGTCCGCGCTCTCCTGGGTGTAGGCGGTGAGGTCGGCGTCGGAGTGCTCCGGGGCGGCGATCATCGCGCCCAGAGCGGCCAGCGCGACGACGCTCAGGTAGATCGCCGGCGCCAGGGGCGAGCCCGTCTTGGAGATGAGGAAGGTCGCGACGAGTGACGCCGTCCCGCCCAGGAGCGCGTTCGCCGTGTTGAAGGACAGGGCGAAGCCGGAGTAGCGCACCTCGGTGGGGAAGCTCTCGGCGAGGAACGTCGCCAGGGTGCCGTCGTTGGCGGTCAGGACGATCGCGAAGAGGACCTCGCAGACGAGGATCCCCACGATGCTGCCGGAGTCCATGAGCCAGAACAGGGGCACCGAGAGCACGATGAAGGCCACGCTCGCGCCCATGAGCATCTTGCGGCGCCCGACGGTGTCGGAGAAGTGCCCCATGATGAAGATCGACACGATGTAGGCGATGAGCATGACGGAGGTGAGCAGGTTCGACGTGCTCTTGCCGATGTGGACCTCCTCTTGGAGGTAGGTGGGCATGTAGGTGAGCAGCAGGTAGAAGCCGACGGCGTTGAGGCAGGAGACCCCGAAGGCGATCCCGACCGTCCGGCCGTGGTAGCGCAGGAGGTCGAGCAGGGGCGTGCTCTGCTGGGGGCCCGACTTCTCCTCCAGCTGCGCCTGCATCTCCTGGAAGGCGGGGGAGTCCTCCAGGTGCACGCGGATGTAGCGGCCGATGAGGCCCAGGGGGCCGGCCAGGAGGAAGGGGATCCTCCATCCCCACGACGCCATCGAGGCGTCGTCGAGGAGGGCGTGGAGGAGGGCCACCAGGGACGAGCCCGCGAGCAGGCCGGTGGCGGTGGAGGCGGGCACCATGGATGTGTACAGGCCCCGCCTGCTGGGCGGGGCGTACTCGGCCAGGAAGGTCCCGGCGCCCGCGTACTCCCCGGAGGCCGAGAAGCCCTGGGTCAGGCGCAGGAGCAGCAGGAGGAGCGCGGCGCCCATGCCCAGCGTGGAGTACCCGGGGAGGAAGGCGATGAGGAAGGTCGAGCCGGACATGATGAGGATCGACCACGACAGCGCCCAGCGGCGCCCGAAGCGGTCCCCCCATGCCCCCCAGACGACGGCGCCGACGGGGCGCAGGAGGAAGGACATCGCGAACACCCCGAAGGCGGACATCGTCTCAACGGTCTTGTCGCTGGAGGGGAAGAAGACCTGCCCGATGACGACGGCGAGGTAGCTGTAGGTGGCGTAGTCGAACCACTCGATGAAGTTGCCGATGAAGGAGGCCGCCGCCGCCCTGCGCACCGTGGCTCCCTCGGCACTGCTTGTGGTCGTGGTCGAGGAGACGAGTGCGGTTGTGCCGTCGGTGGTCATGGAATGTCTCTTCCGGTTGTGGCTGTCAGGGCCGATGGCCGCCGCCCGGGGCATCAGGGCTGGAGGCGGCGATCGACATGGTTCTGGCGGTAGAGGCAGAGCGCCTACCGGCGCGGGCGAGAGCAACGGTGATGATCGGGGCGAACCCGCCCCCGACGATCCGGACGCCCCCGATGATACCGACCGGGGTGAGACTCTCGTGGAAGATGCGCAGACCATGGACGATCGCCGCTGGGCGCTCCCAGGGCCGGGCTCCCTTGCCCGTTGGTCCAGCGGGCGCAGCAGTCCCTGGGGGCCGGCGAGGCGGCCGGCCCCCAGGGCCCCGGCGTGTCAGACGAGGGTCGGGTCCTCGACCTGGTTCGGGAAGTAGTCCTCGCAGCCGCCCTCGCGGTAGACGTCCGCCGTCGCGCAGTGCAGGGCACCGCCGAAGGGGTAGGCGTCACGGAACGGGACGGGGATGACGTTCATGCCGAGCTTGTCCATCTGCTCCATCTGGTGGACCTCGCTGGCCTCGCAGATGACGGTCTTGTGGTCCAGGACCAGGCAGTTCATGGACAGCCACACCGAGGAGTAGCACAGCGGCGGCGGGGTCGTGTGCGCCGGCATGGCGGCGTCGACGATCTGCCAGTCGTTGGCCTCGAAGATCTTCCTCTGCTCCTCGGGCAGGCGGCGCTGGGGGTTGTTGATGATGAGCCCGGGGCGCAGCGGCACGAAGGTGGCGTCGATGTGGATCGGGTAGGGGTCGCCCGGGAAGTTGACGGCGTGGACGCGCAGGTCCGGGTAGTACCGCTTGAACCACTCCATCGCGGTGCGGTTGGTGGTCAGGCCGTGCTGGATGAACAGGTCCTTGCCCAGCCGCAGCACATCGGCCGCGTCCCACATGGGCTCGACCTCGGTGGTGACGAAGTCCTTCGCGGCGGTGCGCTCGAGGCGCTCCTCCAGGGAGATCCTCTCGTCGTAGTAGTTGTGCTTGTAGGAGGCGTCGGTCAGGCGCGGGCGGGGGGCCTGCGTCCACTTGAACTCCGGGTCCTCGTCGAAGTACTGCTTCATGAGGGGCCAGTAGGCCAGGTACTCGAAGTAGCGGCAGCGGAAGGAATTGGCCGAGGCCATGATCTCGTTGCCGATGGTCAGCAGGATGTCGCGGGGCGGCATGCAGGTCATCATCGAGTCGGTGCGGAAGTCCGGGGTGATGACGGGCTGGTTCCACTGCAGCGGGGTGGGCCGGTCGACGATGACGCCGTGGTCCTCGCAGACCTTGACGAGGTAGTCGAGCTGGGCGTTGGCCTTCTCGACGGTCTCCGTGGGGCGGGGCCCCCACATGCCGCGCATCTCGGAGTCGACCGGCACCTTCTCACTGGTGGCAGGCTCCTCGGGGGGGATGACAGAGAAGTCGGCGCGTCCGACGATGACGCGCTTGAGAGGGTCGAAGTCATTCCACGAGTTGACGATCTTCGTCATGGAAGAAGCACTCCTTTGTGAATGCGGCGCTGTGCCGCGGGTATCGATGCATCGATAGTGGATAGTGGATGGTCCGCTGTGCGGGGAAGGGCCTCCCTTCTGGGTACCTGGGCGTGCCGGGCGCTGACGGCCGATCAGCGCCCGATCAGTTGGTCGTGCGGTCGGGAACCGGTGGCCGGATGTCGTCCGGCCCGCCGTAGTTCCCACCAGGGGTCACGATAGTTCCGGATTCGCCCTCGATGATCCCGATGGCATCCTCGAGGCGGCCGATGGCGGCCATATCCCCTGTGAGTTCCACGAAGCGGCACACGGCCTCGACCTTGGGCCCCATGGATCCCGCGGGCAGGTTCATGGCGCGCAGCGACGACGGCGTGGCGCGGTCCACTCGCCTGGCCGCCGGCGTCCCGAATCCCTCCTGGACGCCGTCGACGTCGGTGAGGATGAGCAGGGCGTCGGCGTCGAGGTGCTCGGCGAGGACCGCGGCGGTCAGGTCCTTGTCGATGACCGCTTCGACCCCCTGGAGCTTGCCGTGCTCGTTGCGGATCACCGGCACCCCTCCGCCACCGGCGCAGATGACGACGGCGCCGGCGTGGAGGAGGGCGCGGGCCATCCGGGTCTCGATGACGCGCTGGGGCCGGGGCGAGCCGACGACGCGGCGGTAGTGCTCGCCGTCCTTCTTGATGGTCCAGCCCTTCTCGGCGGCGAGCCTGCGGGCGGTGGCCTCGTCGTAGACCTCGCCGACGAACTTCGTCGGGTTGGCGAAGGCCGGGTCACCGGCCAGGACGAGGGTCTGGCTCACCAGGGAGGCGACCTGCCGGCCCGGCAGGGCGTTCTGCATGGCCTGGAGGAGCCAGTAGCCGATCATCCCCTGGGTCTCCGCCCCCAGGGTGTCGAAGGGGTAGCACTCGCTCAGGCGCTCATCATTGGCGGACTCCAGGGCGAGCACGCCGACCTGCGGGCCGTTGCCGTGGGTGATGATGAGCTCGTGCTTCTCGGCCAGCAGCGCCAGCTGCCTGGCGGCTGCCTGGACGTTGGCGATCTGGGTGCGCGCGTCGGGCTTGTCGCCACGGCGCATGAGGGCGTTGCCGCCCAGGGCGGCGACAATGCGCATGGGTCAGTCCTCCCAGTCGCCCAGGGTGGCGACCATGACGGCCTTGATGGTGTGCATGCGGTTCTCGGCCTGCTGGAAGGAGACGTTGCGCTCGGTCTCGAAGACGTCGTCGGTGACCTCGACGCCGTCCATGCCGGTGGCCTCGAAGAGCTGCTGGCCGATCGTCGTGTTGCGGTCGTGGTAGGAGGGTAGGCAGTGGAGGAACTTGACGCCGTCGTTGCCGGTGCGCTTCACGAGCTCGCCGTTGACCTGGTAGTCCTTGAGCAGGGCGATGCGCTCGTTCCAGACCTCCTTGGGCTCGCCCATGGAGACCCACACGTCGGTGTAGAGGTAGTCGACGCCCTTGACGCCCTCGTCGACGTCGTCGGTGATTGTGATGCGCGCCCCGGAGGCGGCGGCGAGCCCCTCGGCGATGGCGACGACCTCGGCCTCGGGCTGGAGCTCCTTGGGGGCCACGAGGCGGATGTCCATGCCGACCAGCGCGCCGGAGACGAGCAGGGAGTTGGCGACGTTGTTGCGGGCGTCGCCCAGGTACGCGCAGGAGATCTCCGTGAGCGGCTTGTCCGACAGCTCGATCATCGTGAGCTGGTCGGCGAGCATCTGGGTGGGGTGCCAGGCGTCGGTCAGGCCGTTCCACACGGGCACGCCGGAGAGCTTGGCCAGGGTCTCGACCTTCTCCTGGTCGTCACCGCGGTACTCGATGCCGTCGAACATGCCGCCGAGCACGCGGGCGGTGTCCGCCACGGACTCCTTGTGGCCCAGCTGCGAGCCGGAGGGGTCGAGGTAGGTGGTGTGGGCGCCCTGGTCCGCGGCGCTGACCTCGAAGGAGCAGCGGGTGCGCGTGGAGGTCTTCTCGAAGATGAGGGCGATGTTCTTGCCCCTGAGGCGCTGGACCTCTGCGCCAGCCTTCTTGTCCGCCTTGAGCTGGGCCGCGAGGTCGAGCAGGCTCATCCACTCGGCGGTGGTGAAGTCGGTCTCCTTGAGGAAGTGGCGGCCGTGCAGGGGGTGGGTCATAGTGATCCGTCCTTCAGGTAAGGGAGGGTGCGTTGACGTGATGGGGGAAGCGTAGCCATGAGCCGAGGGTCTTGCTGACCACGGGACGGCTCCGGCCCTGTCGGTCGGCTCGGACAAGCGAAGAAGTGACCGGCGGGGGCGGGAGGCGGCAGGGGGCGCTGACGGTACTGAAGGCGCTGATGACGCTGAAGGCGCTGGGAGCCCTGAGGGCGCTGGGGGTGCTGAGGGCAGTGGCGGGACGGTGCCCCGCGCGCCGCTACCCTGGGGCCGTGACCGATGCCCCCTCGCCCGCGACCCCGCCTCGCCCCGGCCTGCTCATCTCCTTCGAGGGCGGCGACGGCGTCGGCAAGACCACGCAGATCGAGCGCCTGGCCACCGCGCTCGCGGCCGCCCGGATCGGCTACCGCCGCACCCGCGAGCCCGGCGGCACCGAGCTGGGCGCCGAGATCCGCCGCCTCCTCCTGCACGGCGGAGCGGTGGACCCGCGCGCCGAGGCCCTCCTCTACGCCGCCGACCGCGCCCAGCACGTCGCCGAGGTCATCCGCCCCGCGCTGGAGCGCGGCGAGGTGGTCCTCACCGATCGCTACCTGGATTCCTCGATCGCCTACCAGGGCGCCGCGCGCTCGCTGGGCACCGCCGAGGTCCGGCGCCTGTCCGAGTGGGCCACCGACTCCCTCCTCCCTGACCTGACGATCCTCCTCGACGCCGACCCATCCGTGGCCGACCGCCGTACGGGGGATCGGGGTGCCAAGGACCGCCTGGAGAGCGAGGGCATGGCCTTCCGCGCCGCCCTGCGCGAGCAGTTCCTCGCCCTGGCCGACGCCGAGCCCTCCCGCTTCGCCGTCATCGACGCTCGCCTGACCCTCGAGGAGGTCGCTCGGGCTGTGGACGAGCGCGTCGCCGCCCTCCTCGCCGAGCGCCCGGGCGCCGTCGCCCTCGAAGTGGATGCCCGAGCGGGGGACGCCACCGGCCCGGATGCCCGCGCCGCCTTCCTCCAGGCGGTCGCGCGCCTGGAGCACACCGCGGGGGAGGGCTCATGAGCGTCTGGAACGACGTCGTCGGGCAGGAGGCGGTCATCGCCGCCCTGTCCGGGGCGGCCGCGGCCGCGCGGGGCCTCGCCGAGCAGCGGGAGGCCCGGGCGGGTGACGCCGTCGACAGTGACCCCGGCAGCGCTGGCGCTGGCAGCGGCTCCGCGATGACCCACGCCTGGCTCGTCACCGGACCGCCCGGCTCGGGCCGCTCCAACGCCGCGCTCGCCTTCGCCGCCGCCCTGCAGTGCACCGGGCCCGTCCCCGGGTGCGGCCAGTGCAAGCCCTGCCGGGACGTCATGAGCGGCGCCCATCCCGACGTCGTCCGCCTGGCCACCGAGAAGCTCATCATCACCCTCGACGAGGTCAAGGAGCTCATCGGCGAGGCGCAGCGCCGCCCCTGGACCGGCCGGTGGCGCGTCATCCTCGTCGAGGACGCCGACCGCATGGCCGAGCGCACCACGAACGTCCTGCTCAAGTCCATCGAGGAGCCGCCGCCCCAGACGGTCTGGCTCCTGTGCACCCCCAGCGCCGACGACGTCCTGCCCACCATCCGCTCGCGCTGCCGGCTCATCACGCTGCGCATCCCGCCCGCGCAGGCCGTCGCCGATCTCCTCGTGCGCCGCGACGGGGCCGATCCCGCCCTCGCCGCCCGCGCGGCCCGCGCCAGCCAGTCGCATATCGGCCTGGCCCGCCACCTGGCCACCGACCCGGATGCCTGGGAGCGCCGTCGCCGCCTCCTGCACGCGCCCGTCTCGCTGCGCAGTGTGGGCGACGCCGTGCTCGCCGCCGCCGACCTCGTCGAGTCCGCCGAGGCAGAGGCCCAGGCCCGCACCGCCGAGCGCGACGCCGCCGAGCGGGCCGACCTCATGCGGGCCCTCGGGCTGGAGGGCGAGAGCCGCGTCCCGCCGTCGCTGCGCGCGCAGATCCGCGCCCTGGAGGAGGATCAGAAGCGCCGCGCCAAGCGCGCCCGCACCGACGTGCTCGACCGCGCCATGATCGACCTGCTCTCCTTCTACCGCGACGTCCTGGCAACGCAGATGGGAAGCGACGTCGAGCGCGTCAACGTCGACCTCGCCGAGCAGATCGAGCGGGCGGCCGCCTCCACCGGGCCGGAGCAGTCGCTGGCGCGCATCGCCGCCATCGAGGAGTGCCGGGCCAGGCTGCGCTCCAACGCCGCGCCCCTGCTCGCCGTCGAGGCACTCATGGTGCGACTGCGCCCCCAGGCGCGCTGAGCGCGCTGCCCCGCTCGGCTGGAGCGGCCAGCTCAGTCGCTGCCCAGGAGCTGAGCAGGCGCAGGGCCTCCTCGCTCGGGCTGGCGGGCTCGGCCGCGTAGGACACGAGGGTGAGCCCCGGGCTCGAGGCCATCGCCGCCGGCTCGTAGGCGAGCGTCATCTCCCCGACCATCGGGTGGTGGATGACCTTGGCGCCCCGGCAGATGTAGCGCACGTCGTGGCGCGCCCACAGCCGGGCGAAGTCGCGGCTGCGGGCGGACAGCTCGCCGACCAGCGCCGTCAGCGCCGGGTCCGTGGGGTCCGCGCCGCTGGCCAGGCGCAGCATCGCCACGGAGTCCTCCGCCCCCGTGTCCCAGTGGGGGAAGAAGTCATGGGCGCGAGGATCGAGGAACATGAAGCGCGTGAGGGAGGGGGCCTCGTCGGCGATCTCGGGGATCGGGTCGACGAAGAGCGGCGCGTAAAGGGCCCGGGCCATCGTGTTGGCTGCCTGGCAGCGGCCCAGGGCGTCGCGGACGATCGCCGGGACCTGCATCGCCTCGAGGATCCAGTGGGTTCCGGGGCGGATCGCGAAGCGGCGCCCCGCGCGCGGCCGACGGCGCGGCCTGCCGGTGGGGGAGACCGCGCGGACCAGGTCGAGGAGGTGCTCGCGCTCGGCGTCGTCGAGGAGGAGGGCGGAGGCCAGCGCCTCCAGGACCTCGGCGGAGGCGCCCGCCAGCGAGCCGCGCTCCAGGCGTGTGTAGTAGTCGACGCTCACGCCGGCGAGCAGGGCGACCTCCTCCCGGCGCAGGCCGGGCACGCGCCTGCTCGTCCCGACGACGGGCAGCCCCACCATCTCCGGCGTCACCCGGGCGCGGCGGGAGGTGAGGAACTCCTTGATCTGCGCTCGCGGATCAGCGGTGGGCGGTGCGACGGCGTCGGATCGGCTCATGGGGCCAGGCTACGTGCGGGCACGGGATCGAGACAGGATCCAGACAGGCCCTCACAGGCCCTGCCAGGTGGACGGGCCCTGTCTGCCCCCTCCGCTCAGAGGTCATCGCCGACCCGTGGTCTGACCAGCGACGGCGACCGCCACGTGCGGACGCCTCCCCGTGTCCCAAAGAGCCGCGGCCAGGAAGGATTGGGGGAGCGGCGAGCGAGTTCCCGCGCCCGCCCCTTCCCTTGATCGAGGAGATCCCATGGAAACTCCGGCCAGTCCACTCGGCCCCCAGTCCATCGTCCGCCATCAGCCCCTCGTCGCGCGCGTCATGGGGATTCTCCTCGTCGCGACGACTCTCGTCCTGGTGGTCGCCTCGATCATCCTGGCGACCACGGGCGAGATGACGGGCTTCCTCGTGCTCCTGGGCTTGGGCGTCCTCTGCGCGGGACTGTCCGTGCTGTGCCTCCGGCCGAGGGTCGTGCTCGACGCCACCGGCATCCACGTGCGCGACGTCATCCGATCCCACGATCTGCCCTGGCCGGCGTCGCGCGGTGTGCTCGTCGCCAACGAGCAGCAGGCGCGCGGGTCCATCCAGGTCGCTGTCGCCCAGTACCGGCCCGCCGACGGCTCCCGCCCGGTCAGGATCCTGCCCCTGCGCGCCACCGCCAGCGGGATCGGCAACGCGGCCGCCGCCCTCGACCAGAAACTCGATGAGCTGTGGGCCTGGGCGGTGGCCCGCGGCTACGCCAGCCCCGCTCCTCACGGGGCGCCCGCCGCCCCGACGGCGGCTGGCTACGGAGTGGTTCCGGGCGCGCCTCCGACGCCGGGGTCGCCGGTACTGGGAGCGCCGGTACCGGGCGCCGCGCACGGCGTCGGGAGCCCCATGCCAGTGCCGGGTGGCCCGACGCCGTCGCCCCATCCGGTGGGAGGCGACGGGCCCCTCATCGACCCCCGTCTCCTCGACCAACCGCGCTTGGAGTTCCGGGGGTCGAGGATGCCTCTGCTCTTCTGCGTGCCCCTCACCCTGTTCTTCGGCGCCTGCGCCGTGATCATGCTCGTGACAAAGGAGGAAGAAGGAGGCAGTCCCCTCTACATCGTTGGGATGTTCCTCCTGACCGCCTTCATCGCTGTGCTCACCGTGGACACGGCCCTCGCGCGCACCGTCGTCGACCGGGAGGGAATCCACCTCAAGGGGATCTGGCCGCAGACCGTCCCCTGGCCGGCCTCGCGCCACCAGCTGGTCGCCGTCTTCGAGTACCGCGGCCGCTCGACCGCCGCCAGGGGGCACGTGGTGTCCGACGATGGGAAGAACCACCAGATGGCGCTCATCGGCCGTCAGGGCGATCTGCCGCCCGAGCTCGACGTCGTGCGCTCCCTCGACACGATCTGGGCCTGGGGACAGCGCTGGTGCGGGGTACGGGAGAACGGCCAGTACGTGCCCGCGACCAACGCCTCCTTCGAGCGCCAGCGGCGAGCCACCCTGGAGCGCATCGCCTACCTGCGGTCGGGCGCCTGACGGCGTTCCCGGTACTCCAGTTGCCGACGTGCTCCGGGTTTGCGGACGTGCTCCGGGTTTGCGGACGTGCCGCGGGTTTGTGGACGCGCCCCCGGGGCGCGTCCGCAACCCTCAGGGACGTCCACAACCCCAAGGCGCGTCCACAACCCCGGCGATCACCCCACCTTGGCGGGGCAATGGCCAGAAGGACATCCCCGGGGCGTTCTCCCCCTCCGGGAGGAGGGCGCTCGTGGAGGATCGGCGCTTAGGCTGACACCGTGAGCACCGTCAACGCCTCCTCTCGCCCCCGCCGGATCAAGGTCCTGGCCGCCATGTCCGCTCTCGCCGCCGCCGCGGCGCTGTCATCCTGCGGCAGCTCATCGGTCTCCGACGCCACTCAGGCGACCGGCGCCGCGTCCGCCTCCGTCCCCGCTGGATTGGAGTCCTTCTACAGCCAGAGCGTGGAGTGGTACCCCTGCAAGAAGGAAGACGGCATGACCGAGCGCAGTGGCGACACGGGGCCCGGGACGATGAGCTGCGCGCGAGTGACGGTGCCCTTGGACTACAACAACCCAGGCGGAGAGACGATCCAGATCGCGATGAAGAAGCGCTCGGCCTCAGCTGATTCGGCCACCGGCACGCTGTTCATCAATCCTGGCGGCCCCGGAGGCTCCGGCGTCGACATTCTTCCCCAGGTCACTACGGGCATGTTCTCCAAGGACCTCATCACCGCCTATGACGTCATCGGTTTCGACCCGCGGGGCGTGGGCGACTCCACGGCGATCGATTGCCTGACCGATGCCGAGCTCGACGCCGAGCGCTCCGGCACAGAGTCCACCGATCTCCCGGATGACGCGACGGGGGATCAGAAGCGGGCGGCCGTGGCTGATGAGACCACCAAGCGCGAGGCCAAGTGCGAGGCCAACACGACACCGGCGGCTCTGCTCGACCACGTGGACACGGTCTCGGCCGCCAAGGACCTCGACATCCTGCGAGCCGTCACGGGCAATTCCGCCCTCACCTACCTCGGCTACTCCTACGGGACCTACCTGGGCGCGACCTACGCGGATCTTTTCCCCGGCAATGTGGGCCGCTTCGTCCTCGATGGCGCCATCGACCCGTCGATCAGCAGTAGCGGTCAGGTGGCGCTGGACCAGGCCAAGGGCTTCGAGAGCGCGCTGCGGGCTTATGTGGAGAGCTGCCAGTCGGGCTCGGATTGCCCGTTGAGCGGCTCGGTGGACGACGGGATGAAGCAGATCCAGGACTTCCTCACCTCCCTGGAGGCCAACCCGATCAAGACATCGGACGACAACCGCCCGCTGACCCGCTCCCTGGCCATCTCCGGGGTCATGGTGCCCCTCTACCAGTCCGAGGCCTGGCCCCAGCTCAACGTGGCCCTCTCGCAGGCGATGGGACAGATGACGCAGGACGGGAAGCCCGACGGCTCCACGCTCCTCTACTTCGCCGACCTCTCCGCCCAGCGCGGCAACGACGGCACCTATCAGGGCAACGGGAATGAGGCCATCGGGGCCATCAACTGCGCGGACTTCCCCGCCAAGGGGGACGCGGCGTCATGGGACAAGGAGGCTGCGGAGATCAAGGAGGCCTCGCCGACCTTCGGTGACAGCCTGCAGTACTCCGACGCGTCCTGCCAGGCCTGGGGCCACCCGTCCGGCAATGAGCGCAAGGCGATCCACGCCTCGGGGGCGAATCCGATCCTGGTCATCGGCACCACGGGGGACCCGGCGACGCCGTACCAGTGGTCCCAGTCCCTGGCCGATCAACTCGATTCCGGTCAGCTGCTCACCTGGAAGGGCAATGGCCACACGGCTTACGGCCGCGCGGGCAAGTGCGTGACGACGGCCGTGGACGACTACCTGCTCAAGGGCACGATGCCCGCCGAGGGCCTCACCTGCGAGGACTGAGCTCGCCCGCGATCGGGCGCCCCATCGCCTCGGCGAGCTCGGCGCCGGCCAGGCCCTGCGCCAGGAGGAACTGCGCCTTGGCGTAGGCCGCCTCCAGGGTCATGTCGGCCGTGCCGACAGCGCCCGCCCGGGCGATCGCGTCCCCGGTGTCGTAGTGCCCGAGGATCACCTCGGCCTGGTGGCACTGGGAGGCGACGACGACCGCCGCCCCGCCGTCGATCGCCCGCTCGATCGCCTCAGTCAGCCCCGGCTCGTCGCTGGGCACATTGCCCACCCCGAAGGCCCGCAGGATGACCGCCTCGGGCAGGGGATCGAGCAGCGCCGCCACCCGCGCCCCGGTGATGCCGGGCGCCATATCGAGGACGACGACGTCGTGCCGGGCATAGGGCCTCGGCGTCGCCCGGGCGGTGGGGGAGGTGGGCGAGGCCTCGGACCCAGCGCTCCCGTCGGCCTGGGCCCACTCCCAGGAGGCGCCGTCGGATCCCGCTCGGGCCAGCGGCGGGGCGACCGGTGAGGCGAAGCCGGCGAAGTCCCAGGAGGAGGACTTCGTGGCGCGCCCGCCGGCGAGGAGCAGGCCCCCGAAGAACAGGGCGACCCCGCTCACCCTGCCGCTGATGGCGGCGCGCAGCGCCCCCAGGACATTCGCCTCGGCGTCGCTCCCCTCGGCTCCGAGCGGCAGCTGGGAGCCCGTGATGATGACCGGGGCCTCCAGCCCCACCAGGGCGTAGGACAGGGCGGCCGAGGTGTAGGCCATCGTGTCGGTGCCGTGGAGGACGACGATCGGCTCGGCCGGGTGCTCCGCCGCGTGCGCGCGCACCTCCTCGACGATCGCCTGCCAGGACTCCGGCGTGGCGTTCGAGGAGTCGATGAGCGGCTCCAGCGCGGTCAGCGAGGTGGAGGCCAGGGACTCCAGGCCGGGCGCCGCGGGGCGGCCCGGCGGGAGGAGGCCCGAGAGCCACCCGGCCAGGTCCGCCCCCGGCACAAGGCCCTGGGGGGAGTCCACCATGCCGATGGTTCCGCCGGTGTAGATGATGTGGACGTTCATCATGGGGTCCTCCCGCCTCATGTCCCGCAGTCCAGCCTGGTCGGCCGTGGCGCGGGCGGGCTACTGCTCGTCGTCGGAGCCCGTGGTCGCCTCGTCGAGCACGTGGTCGAGGAGGTCGCCGCGGATCCGGCCCCGCACCCGGTACCAGCCTGCCACCATCATGATGATGACGAGGCCGAACAGGGCGAGCGTCCAGCGGCCCTCGGGCTCCTTGACATTGGCGACGACGATGAGCGCGAAGAAGGCGATCGCGACGTAGTTGGAGTAGGGGGCGCCGGGCATCCGGTAGGCCGGCCGCTCCTCGAGGCCCTGATCAACCCTCTTGAGGAAGGCCAGGTGGGTCACGAGGATCGCCACCCAGGTCCCGGCGATGCCGATGCCCGCCAGGTTCATGACGATGTTGAAGGCGTCCTCCGCGAGGAAGGCGTTGAGGGCGACGCCCACGAGGCCCAGGGCGGAGGTGATGGCGATCGCGCCCGCGGGCACCTGGTGCTTGTTGAGGCCGGCCGCGACGCTGGGGGCCTCGCCCGCCACCGCCATCGAGCGCAGCGTGCGTCCGGTGGCGTAGAGCCCGGCGTTGAGGCTGGACAGCGCCGCGGTCAGGACGACCACTTGAATGATGTCCCCGGCGTGGGGGACGCCGATACCGGAGAAGAAGGTGACGAAAGGCGACTCGTTCTTGGAGTAGGAGGTATAGGGCAGGACGAAGGCCATGAGGAGCACGGAGCCGACGTAGAAGACGAAGATCCTCAGGATCATCGAGTTGATCGCCTTGGGCAGCACGGTGATTGCGTCCTTCGCCTCACCGGCCGCCACTCCGACCATCTCCGTGCCGCCGAATGCGAAGACGACGCCGAGGGTGAGGGTGAAGACGACCCCGATGCCCGCGGGGGCGAAACCGCCATGCTCGGTGATATTGCCCAAGCCCGCCGCCCCGCCGCCGACCTCGGCGCCGCTGACGATCGCCCAGATGGCCACGAGCATGAAGGAGACGATCGCCGCCACCTTGATGAGCGCGAACCAGAACTCGGCCTCTCCGAACATCTTGACATTGAGCATGTTGAGCACGAAGACCAGGGCGAGCGCGATGAGCGCGAGAACCCACTGGGGGACGGCTTTGAAGGTGCCCCAGTAGTGCAGGTAGAGGGCGACGGCGGTGATGTCGGCCATGACGGTCACCGCCCAGTCGAGGAAGAAGAACCACCCGGTGATGTAAGCGCCCTTCTCCCCGAGGAACTCGCGCGCGTAGGACACGAAGGCACCCGAGGAGGGCCTCCGGATCGCGAGCTCGCCGAGGGCGCGCACCATGAGGAAGGCGAAGACCCCGCAGATCGCGTAGGCGACGATGAGGATCGCCCCGCCCTGCGCCAGGCGCCCGCCGGCGCCCAGGAAGAGGCCGGTGCCGATCGAGCCGCCGATGGCGATCATCTGCAGGTGGCGGTTCTTCAGCTCCTTGTTGTAGCCGGCATCCCCCTTGTCATGCGTCACGGGGGCCGCTGCTTCTGGCGAGGGATCTGTCTGCTGCGACATGGTGCTGATCCTCTCCAGAGGAGGAGGGGCCTGGGGCCGCTGCCGCGGATGCGGCGCGGCCGATCGGAGTGGGCGCATATGGCGCAGGCCGACATGCGCTGACGCGTGCTGGCATGTCTCAAGGCGTGCGCCGATGCGCGTCATGCCCAGTATCTCGCGCTCGTCCGCGCTACCGCGCGCCGTCTCACGAGGCTCAGCCAGTCTACGGCCCTGCCTGTGTTCAGCGCCACGGGGCGGCGGCGGCTCCCGCGTTGCACCGGGCGCGCGGCGCGCTGTAGAGTCCTCACGCTGCCGCAAGCGGCATGCCACCTTAGCTCAGTCGGCAGAGCGATTCACTCGTAATGAATAGGTCGTGGGTTCGATTCCCACAGGTGGCTCGCCCAAGCCCCGGGACCGACGGTCTCGGGGCTTCTTCATTGAGCCCCCGCTCCCGGGCGGCGCGCCCCGCCCGATTCCTGTTCCCAGTCGCGCCCACTGCCCGCGCCGTCCCGGCATCTCATGCTCTCCTCGCGGAGGGGGCGGCGCTGCTCCCAGGGTTCTCACAGAGGAAATGCACGGAGTCCGAAGAGGTGAATCCCGAGCCGATATTGCGCGACCCTTATTCCTCCATTATCCTTCAGGGTGTTCGCAAGAGGATTCATCTCGGTAATCCTCGGACGTCACGAAGAGAAGAGTGAACCATGGCCCAGAAGACCCAGATCATCCTTGTCGACGATATCGACCACTCCGCCGCGTCGCAGACGGTCACGTTCGGCCTGGATGGGGTGACCTACGAGATCGACCTCAACGACGAGCACGCCGCCGCGCTGCGCGAGTCCATTGAGGAGTGGTCCGCCAAGGCCCGTCGTGTCTCCGGTCGCCGTAATGTCCGCCGTCGGGGCGCCAGCTCCTCGGCCGAGACCCAGAAGATTCGCGAGTGGGCCCGCAGCCAGGGCATGGAGGTCTCGGACCGCGGCCGCATTCCCGCCCCGATCCGTGAGGCCTACAACCAGGCCCACTGAGGCTCATTCATCGCGCCTCGCCGAGCGCGGGGAACCTTGACCGCGCCGCTCAGGGGAGCCCTCGCCCCTGAGCGCCGCTGACCGCCGGCGGGCCCCTGGTCCCCGTTCCGGACGATCCGGATGGGACCAGGGGCCTCGCGCGCGGAGCGCGCGGCTGGCAGGATAGGGCCATGGCTTACACCCTTGTGCTGCTCCGCCACGGCGAGAGCGAATGGAATGCGAAGAACCTGTTCACCGGTTGGGTCGACGTCCCCCTGTCCGAGAAGGGCCGCGCCGAGGCGGTCCACGGCGGTGAGCTCCTCAAGGAGGCCGGCGTCCTCCCCGAGAAGCTGTTCACCTCGATGCTGCGCCGCGCGATCATGACGGCGAACCTCGCCCTCGACGCCGCGGACCGCCACTGGATCCCCGTCGAGCGCGACTGGCGCCTCAACGAGCGCCACTACGGCGCCCTCCAGGGCAAGAACAAGAAGGAGATCCGCGACGAGTACGGCGAGGAGCAGTTCATGCTCTGGCGCCGCTCCTACGACGTCCCGCCGCCGGCCATCGAGCTCGGCAGCGAGTTCTCGCAGGACACCGACCCGCGCTACGCCGGCGAGCCCATCCCCGCCACCGAGTGCCTCAAGGACGTCCTCGCCCGGCTCCTGCCCTACTGGGAGTCCACGATCGTCCCCGAGATCAAGACCGGCAAGACTGTCATGATCGCCGCCCACGGCAACTCCCTGCGCGCGATCGTCAAGCACCTCGACGGGATCTCCGACGACGACATCGCCGCCGTCAACATCCCCACCGGCATCCCGCTGGTCTACGAGCTCGATGAGGAGACCCTTCAGCCCCTCAAGAAGGGCGGCCGCTACCTCGACCCCGAGGCTGAGGCGAAGATCGCCGCTGTGGCCAACCAGGGCAAGTGAGGCTCGCGCCCGCATCCGGGCGCGCCCCTCGACGACGGCGCCAGGTCCCTCACAGGCCTGGCGCCGTCGCGCTGTGAGCAACCTCCCCGGGTATCGCGCCGCGCGGCACTGGTAAACTGAGGCTCCTGTTGTTTGACTGGAGACCTCACCCATGACCCTTGAAGTCGGAGAGACCGTCGTCTATCCCCACCACGGCGCGGCTCGAATCATCGATATTCGTCAGCGCAAGGTGAAGGGCGAGGAGAAGACCTACCTCCAGCTCGAGGTCGCCCAGGGCGACCTGACGATCCTCGTCCCCGCGGAGTCCGTCGAGCTCATCGGCGTGCGCGACGTTGTCGACGAGAAGGGCCTGGAGAAGGTCTTCGAGGTCCTCCGCGCCCCCTTCACCGAGGAGCCCACCAACTGGTCGCGCCGCTTCAAGGCCAACCAGGAGAAGATCGCCTCCGGCGACGTCATCAAGGTGGCCGAGGTCGTGCGGGACCTGTCCCGCCGTGACACGGACCGTGGTCTGTCCGCCGGTGAGAAGCGCATGCTCTCCAAGGCCCGCCAGATCCTCGTCTCCGAGCTCGCCCTGGCGCAGAAGACCCCCGAGGACGAGGCCGAGAGCCGCCTCGACGAGGTCCTCGCCGCCGGCGCCGCCGCCTGACGCCGGGCGCAATCCCGCCCGCCCCTTCCTTCCCCGACCATGACTGCCGCAGCCCCGCAGCGCCCTGCCCCGGTGATCGCCGTGGTCACCGCCGCCGGCTCGGGCAGCCGGCTCGGCGCCGACCTCCCCAAGGGACTCGTCCCCCTCGCCGGGCAGTCGCTCGTGCGGCGCGCGGTGCGGGGCCTGCTGGCCTCCGGCGGGGTCGAGCTCGTCGTCGTCACGGCGCCGAAGGACCGGATCGAGGACTTCCGCCGCGAGGTGGCGGGCCTCGGCGCCGTCGAGGTGGTCGCGGGATCATCCGCCTCCCGCCAGGCGAGCGTCGCCCTCGGGCTCGAGGCGGCCCTGAGCGCCCAGCCCGACGCTGGCGCCATCCTCGTCCACGACGCCGCCCGCGCCCTCACCCCGCCCGAGGTGATCGAGCGCGTCATCACCGCCCTGCGCGAGGGGCACGAGGCCGTCATCCCCGTCCTGCCCGTGACCGACACCATCAAGGAGGTCCGGCCCGGCGGAGCCGTCGAGCCGATCATCGCCACCCCGGACCGCGCCCGCCTGCGCGCCGTCCAGACCCCCCAGGGCTTCGCGCGCGAGACCCTGATGGCCGCCCATCGCGTCGGCGCTCGGCGCGCAGGCGATGAGAGCCTGGCCGCCTCCGACGACGCCGGACTGGTCGAGGCGATGGGCGTGGACGTCGTCGCCGTCGCCGGGGACGCGCTCGCCCTCAAGGTGACCACGCGCCTCGACCTCCTCCTCGCCGAGGCCCTCCTCGCCGCTGGCTGAGACCGGCGACGGCGCTGCCGGCGACAGGGCGGCCGCCACCAGCGAGTTCCGGGCGGCTGGGGCCGGGCGGCGCCTCCCATGGCGCTCCTGAGCCCGATCCGTGCTCTTTTTGTGCGCATTCCGTGCGCTTCGCGCGCCGATCCTGGAACCGTCGGACTCCACGGAGGCCGTAGGCTCAGAGCATGCCTTCCCCTGACCCGTCCCTAGGGGCGACTCACGCCTCTGCGCAGCCGACCAAGCCCCGCCTCCTGACCTGGCCCGTCCTGGCCTGGGGGCTGTGGGACTGGGGCTCGGCCGCGTTCAACGCCGTCATCACGACCTTCGTCTTCGCGACCTACCTGGTGTCCTCCTCCTTCGGGGACACCACCTCCAACCAGTCGCGCCTGTCCGTGGGGATGGCGATCGCCGGTCTGCTCATCGCCCTCCTCGCCCCCGTCACCGGGCAGAGGGCCGACCGCGCCGGTCGCGCCGTCGCCTCACTCGGGATCTACACCGCGCTCGTCGTGGCCGTCTCCGCAGCGCTCTTCCTCGTCAAGGCCGCCCCGGGCTACCTGTGGCTCGGCATCGTGCTCATGGGGGTGGGCAACCTCTTCTTCGAGCTCGCCTCCGTCAACTACAACGGGCTCCTGGCCCACGTGACCACGAAGGAGAGGATCGGCGCGGTCTCGGGGATCGGCTGGGGCATGGGCTACCTCGGCGGGATCGTCCTGCTGCTCGTGGTCTACACCGGCCTCATCAGCCCCGAGGTCGGCTGGTTCGGCGTCACCAGCGCGGACGGGCTCAACGTCCGCGTGGCGATGCTCGTGGCCGCCGCCTGGTTCGGGATCTCCGCGATCCCGGTCCTTCTCACCCAGTCCCGCGCTGCCCGGCGCCGTAGCGGCGGACGCCCGCTCGCGGGCGGGAGTGATGCGGATGGCGCCAGGCAGATCCCCGAGATGGAGACCGAGCCGCTGGTGCCGGGGGATATCGCCGTCCCCGGGAGCAATGGGAGCTCTGGGGGCTCTGGGCGCCGCGAGTCGATCCTCGCCTCCTACCGCCACCTGTGGCGCACGCTGCGCTCCCTGTACCGCTCCCACCCGAACGTCCTGTGGTTCCTCCTGGCCTCGGCCGTCTTCCGGGACGGCCTCGCTGGGGTCTTCGCCTACGGCGGCATCATCGCCCGCACCACCTTCGACTTCTCCGACGCCGAGGTCATCCAGTTCGCCATCGCCGCGAATGTGGTCGCCGGCATCACCACGATCGCCTGCGGGCGGCTGGACGACCTCATCGGGCCGCGCCGGGTCATCATGGGCTCGCTCGTCATCCTCGTCGTGGCGGGCAACGCCGTCTTCTTCTGCCACGACGGCGGCAAGACGGTGTTCTGGGCGCTCGGCCTGGCGCTGTCCGCCTGCGTGGGGCCAGCCCAGTCCGCCTCCCGCACCTTCCTCGCCCGCCTCATCCCGGACGGGCGCGAGGGCGAGATCTTCGGGCTCTACGCGACGACGGGGCGCGCCGCGTCCTTCCTCGCCCCCGCCCTGTACGGCGCGGCGATCTGGGTGGGCGCCCGGATCATGGGGCAGGGCGCCGGCTACTGGGGGATCCTCGGCATCATGACGGTGCTCATCGCCGGGCTCGTCCTCATTGCCCGGGTGAAGGACCCCGACGGCCACCTCCAGCACCTCGGCTGAGCGGCGGCCGCCGGGGCCGTGGGGTCAGGGCGGTTGGGGCGGCCTGGGCGGTGGCCCGTCGTCGGGCCCCTGCCCCTTGACCTGGCGTCAGTAGCCGACGGCGCCCTGCCCGGCGGCGGGGGCCTGCTGGGCAGGGGTGAAGCGCACCGCCGTGCCCGAGGCGGTCACCATGAGCATGCCGTTGTCCGAGCCGAGCGTCTCGTAGTCGATGTCGACGCCGACGACGCCCTCGGCGCCGAGCTCGCTGGCCCGCTGCACCATCTCCGCCAGGGCGGTCTCGCGGGCCTGGATGAGCTCCTGCTCGTAGGAGGCCGAGCGCCCGCCGACCATGTTGCGGAAGCCAGCGGCGATGTCCTTGAACATGTTGACCCCGGCGATCGTCTCCCCGCACACGACGCGCAGGTACTGGCTGACGGGGTATCCCTCGACGGTGGGGGTGGTGGTGACGATCATCGTTTCTCCTTCAGTCTCCTCGGTGATGTCCAGCGGTCTCGAGCGCTCTCGACGGCGTCCTGACGCGGCTCGGCCCCAATCCTCACCCGCTGGCGCCCCGGGCGGCAACACTCCCACCGGGAGAGGCCTCCCCGGTCAGCAGGCGCAGAGCCCGCTCGTACTCGGCGCTGATCTGGCCGGGGGCCACGGGGGCGCCGTCGAGCTCCCAGGTCAGTAGGTGCGCGGGATCGAAGCGCCTGGCGCAGCGGGCGCAGGACATCGGACGGCGGGGCCGGCGCATCCGGCTCACCGTATGGCCCGCCGGGCAGACTCCCAGCCACCGGCCGGGCAGGCTCGGCGCGTCCACGGGCACCAGGCGCTTGCCGCTCGCGCCCAGGCGCCGGGCTTCTGCCGCCCACACGGCGTCGTGGCCATGGGAGGGCCCCACCCTCGCGTGGGCGATCTCGTGCAGGATCGTCTCGCGCGCCTCGGCAGGCGAGTACAGGGCCATGAGCGCGCGCGACAAGGTGATGCGGCGCCGGGAGTGATCGGTCTGGCCCGCCCGGCGCCGGGCCCGATCCAGCGCCACCTCCCAGTCGCCCACGCCGTGCGCGTCCATGAGGTCGCGGGCGAGGGCGAGGGCGTCGTGAGCATCCACGGGCCAAGGCTACGGCTGGCGGGGGAGGCGGGCGGCGGGCGAATCAGGGCGCGGGGATGCCGATGACATGAAGACCCCGCCCCGGATATGGCAGCATGAGGCCAGTGCTCCCTTCACCCTCCGGTTCCCGCCGTGACCAGCCCAGCGGCGCGGGTCGGCGCCTCGACGCCTCGGCCCGCGCCCATTCACGCGCGCCCTCGCGGCGCCGTCGCCGGCTCGGCCCGCTCGCCGTCCTCATCCTCTCCTTCCTCATCACGGTGCTCGTCGCCGTCCTCGCCCTGTCCCTGGAAGGGCGCATCGGGGTCTTCGGCGGGGCCTCCCCGACACCCACCGCGCCCAGCGGGCCCGCTCCGATCGTCCTGGACATGACCGGATACGACCCCGCGCGCCTCATCGACGACGAGGTCTTCTACGACTCCGCCGCCATGAGCGAGGACGAGATCGCCGCCTTCATCACCAAGGTGAACAAGGGATGCGTCCCGGGCGACGACGGCACGCCCTGCCTCGCCGACGCCGTCTTCGACACCCAGACCCGCGAGGTCACCACCGCCTGCCCAGGCGGGTACGTCGCCGCCACCGGGCAGAGCGCCGCCCGTATCATCTCCGGCGTCGCCTCCGCCTGCGGTATCAACCCCCAGGTCCTCCTCGTGCTCCTCCAGAAGGAGCAGGGCCTGCTGACCGCCTCAGGCCCCATGCTCACCGCTCGCCGCTACGAGGCGGCCGCCGGCTACGCCTGCCCTGACGGCTCGGCGTGCGCGCCGGAGTTCTCCGGGTTCTTCGCCCAGCTCTACGGCGCTGCCCGGCAGTTCCAGCGCTACCGCCTCGACCCGGGGTCCTACGACTTCGTCGCCGGGACCCCCGTGTCCATCCCCTTCTCACCGGACACGGCCTGCGGGTCCGAGGAGTTGACCCTGGCCAATCAGGCCACCGCCGGGCTCTACGACTACACCCCCTTCCTGCCCAACGCGGCCGCCGCGACCGGCGGTGATGACTGCACGAGCTGGGGGAACTGGAACTTCTACGGGTGCTTCCGGGCCTTCTTCGGATCCCCGCTCATCACCGGCTAGCCGCGGTTGTCCCGCGCCTGTCGCGTGGCATCATGCGCCCATGAGGTTGATGACGCTCCCCTCGACCCTCGCCACCGCGTGGGTCGTCATCGAGTACGTCATCAAGATCGTCGCCCTGGGCACCATCCCCGAGAACCGCCGCCCGTCGTCGTCGACGGCGTGGCTCGTCCTCATCTTCCTCCTGCCCGTCGTCGGCCTCCCCCTCTACCTGCTCCTGGGAAGCCCGCGCGTGACCGGCAAGCGCTACCGCCAGCAGGTGGAGGTCAACGAGATGGCGCTGCGCTACACCGCACATCTCCCCGACGCGCCGCCGGGGGCCAGCGAGTCGGAGCACCTCGAGTCGATCCTCCGCATGAACCGGCGCCTGACCGGGCTGCCCTGCCTCACCGGGGAGGTCATCACCCTCCACGACGACTCCGCGGCGACCTACGCCGCCATGGCCCGCGCCATCGACGAGGCCACCACCTCGGTCAACGTCGAGTGCTACATCCAGTCCTGGGACCCCGTCACCGATGTCTTCTACAGCGCCCTCGAGCGCGCGGCCGGGCGCGGCGTCAAGGTGCGCCTCCTGCTCGACCACCTCGGCAGCCGCAAGTACCCCGGATGGCGGAGCCTGGGCAAGCGCCTGAGCGCGGCGGGCATCGAGTGGTGGCTCATGATGCCGCTGCTGCCCTTCCGCCTGCGCTGGCGCCGCCCCGACCTGCGCAATCACCGCAAGCTCCTTATCATCGACGGTGAGCGGGCTTTCATCGGCTCCCACAACATCATCGACCCCACCTACCTGCTGCGCCGCAACCGCTGGGCGGGGCGCGTCTGGAAGGACCTCACCGTGGAGGTCGTCGGCGAGATCGTCGCGGAGGCGCAGGCCGTCTTCGCCATGGACTGGCTCTTCGAGGCCGACGAGCTCCTCGACGTCTTCGATCTCAGTCCCGCTCACAAGCGCAAGCCCGGCGTTTCCCGGCCCGTCCGCAAGCGCTCCACCTCGACGATCGCCGAGGCCCTGCCCGAGGCCATCCCCGATCTGGGGGAGGGGCCCGCCCCCCTCGTCGGCTCCGCGGCGCCCCGGCCCGGGCGGCCCGACGCGGTCATCAACGCCATGCAGCTCGTGCCCTCCGGGCCCGGCTACCCCCTGGAGCCGAACCTGCGGATGTTCCTGTCCCTCATCCAGGGGGCCACTCGGCGCGTGTCCATCACCAGCCCCTACTTCATCCCCGATGAGGCGCTGCTCGCCGCGATCACCTCGGCCGCCTACAGGGGCGTGCGGGTGGAGCTGTTCGTCGGCAAGGAGTCCGACCAGTTCATCGTCAACCACGCCCAGCGCTCCTACTACCCGGCGCTGCTGGCCGCCGGGGTGCGGATCTTCCGCTACCCCTCGCCGACCGTCCTGCACTCCAAGTACATGACGGTCGACGGCGAGGTGGCGGTGATCGGATCGTCCAACATGGACTTCCGCAGCTTCACCCTCAACTACGAGGTCATGCTGCTGGCCTTCGGGGGCGACCTCGACGACCTCCTTCGCGCCAACGACGATGCCTACCGGGCGGTCTCCGAGGAGCTGACGAGTGAGCAGTGGGCCGCCGAGCCCCGCTACCTGCGCTACATCGACAACGTCTGCCGCCTCATGTCCTCGGTGCTCTGAGAGGATCGAGAGGCCCTGAGGGGTTTGGGGGGGGCGGAGGGCTCTGAGAGGCCCGGCCGCGCGCATCGTGGAATCGTGCCGCGCGCCACGTCCTCCGGTTGTCCGGGAGGCGCCGCAGGTCGGTGGAGGCTCCGGCAGGGCCAAGGGCGCGGCTCCCAGGATTTTCCCAGCCTGGGGCCCATGCGCGCTCCGCGAGGCTATGGCAGCATCGGAGCCATGGCGAGACGCTGGCAGGTCATCACCGTGGAGCTCCTGGGTGGTCGCGGTACTGACCTCGACCCGCCTCCCGGGCGCGATCTCATCGCGCCGCCGTCGACCACCTTCGCCGAGCTCGCCCGCGCCATCGACCTCGCCTTCGCCCGCTGGGACCGCGCCCACCACCACGAGTTCGCCCTCGCGGATGGAACCCGCATCATCGACGACGTCCCCCAGCGCGACCTCGCCGCCCGCGCCGCCACCGGCGGCCCCATTCTCGACCGCGTCCTGCCCGGCACTACGACGGTCAAGCCGCTCCTGGAGCGCGGGGACACGATGCGCTACGTCTTCGATCTCTCGGACCGGTGGGTCTACCGCTGCACCGTCACCGACAAGATCAGCGTTGAGCAGCTCATCGGCCCACGCATCACCGGCCCGCAGCCGATCCGCGGATGGGGGGACCTGCCGGACCAGTACGGCCGGACCCGGCCCGACGTCGAGCACCGCCGGGGCGCTGGTCGCCGCAGACCCGACGCCGAGGAGGACCGGGAGCCCGGGGCCAGGCCCGCGCCGGAGGCCTTCGAGGCCCCGCGCAGCCGCCGCGCCCGCAGGGCCGCCGAGCGCGCTGAGGCCCGGGACCGCTGGGATCGTCGGGATCGTGGGGGCGCTCGCGGCGAGTGGGGCGAGCGCCCCCGGCACCTGGAGTTCCTGGAGGAGTTCGGCGCACCCGTGGCCGAGCCGGTCGACGTCGGCGCGGTGCGCAGGGCGCGGGCCAGACGCGACATCCCCTCGCTCGTCGCCGCCATCACCGGCGCCGACTGCCGCCACGCGCTCCAGCAGGTCGGCGCCTGCCTGGCGGGTACCTGGCGCTCCAGCGACGGCCCCGGCCATGCGCTGCGCGAGCCGATGACAGCCGCGATGCTCGCCGCCATCACGCAGCTCGAGCTGCGCGGCTGGCCCGGCGACGACGTCCTCGCCGGGCTCCTCATGGCCAGGCTGCGGGGAGAGAGCCCCGCCGGCTCCCCCCTGCCGCTGCGCCTGGGAGCCCTGGTGACCTCCATCGCCGCTGGCGGCCAGCGCGACGGCGTCTGGCTCGACCTCGACACCGGCGTCGTGTGGCCCACCTCGATCCTCGCCACCAGGGAAGGGCGGGACTGGACGGAGCCGGTCACCCCGCCCATCGAGGGCGATGCCGCGCTCGGGATCGCGCCCGGGCACCGCTGGCTCCACCTCGACGAGTCCGATCCCGGCACCGCCTGGTCCGACCGGCGCGCCTTCATCGCGCACCTGGGCGGGGGCCGGACCGAGGAGGAGATCATCAACGCCCGAGCCCTCAGGCGTGGCGCCGAGCGGGGGCCCGAGGCCTTCTACGCCGCCGTCGCCGAGCGGGGGCTCGACTCCCTCTGGCTCGCCTTCCGCGACGACCGCCGCTGGGGCAGGGCCCGGGCAGCGCTGGCCGCCGAGGGCCTGCGCCCGGCCTGAGGGCGCGGCCGGGCTGGGTCGGGCTGGGCAGGGCTGGTCCCGACTGCCCAAGGGGCGGCATGCCGCGCGCCCTCTCACCGAGACCGGGCGAACAGCACGGCGAAACCGGGCGAACAGCACGGCGAGATTGCGATTGACTGGAGAGTTCCAAATCTCGCCGTGCTGTTCGCCCGGTCTCGGATATAGGGGGTGGTTATGGGATGGTGGCGAGGAGCTTGGTGATGCGCTGGGGGCTCACTTTCTGGGAGGTGCCCAGCGTCTGGGCGAACAGGCTCACCCGCAGTTCCTCCAGCATCCAGCGGGCCTCGGTGAGCGCCGCCTCGCGCGCCGCGTCCGGCGGCAGGGCGGCGGCCCTCTCCCGCGCCCGCTCCACCCCGGCCAGGGCCTCGCGCGCCTGGTAGGCCAGGGCCGCGTCCTGTGAGGCGGCCGACGGCGAGGAGGCAGCCCGCTCCACCCTCATCGCCAGCGCTGTCATGTACCTGGGCAGGTGCGGCAGGCGGCTGGCGGGCGTGGCGGTGACGAAGCCGTCGGCGATGAGCCCGGCGGCCTGCTCGCGCACCTCCTGCAGCGTCGTCAGCAGTGTGAGGGAGGTGTGCTCGTCGACCGCCTTCTGGACCTCCCGCTTCGCCTCAAGCGCCCGGACAACGATGAGGGTGATCCGGTGGACCTCGTCCTCCAGCCCCGCGCGCATCGCGGCCACGAGATCAGTGAATGCCGCCCCGTTCCGCACCTCGGCGAGCCTGCGGCCGGTGCGGGACGCCCACTGCTCGGCGACGGCGCGCGCCGCCGCCAGCTGGAGGTCGGCCACGAGCGCCTCGGTGGACCGGTACGGGCTCGCCGCGAGCATGAGCGACTCCTTGCCGCTCCAGCGGCTCGTGATCCGCCCCGTCGGCAGCGCCGTGCGCGCCAGCGCCAGGGCGATGACCCCCGCGGGGTGCTCCCGCTCCTGGGCGACGGCGTCCGGCAGGATCGTCAGATCCGCGGCGGGGCCTGTGGGTGCCTGCCGCCCGCTCGCCGCGCCGCCCTGCTTCGCGGCGCGTTTCTTGGCAGAACCCTTGCTGTCGGATCCCCTGGCACCCGAGCCCTGGGCGGCGAGCCGCCCGCCGCTGCCACTGGCGCCGCCTGGCCGCAGCCGCTTCGCGCCGCCGCTGGCCACGAGGGCCGGGTATCCGCGCACGACGAGCCCAGCCCTGCCCGCCGACTCCACTGTGGTGGGGATCGTCGAGGAATCCGGGCCGGTGAGGCCGGCCAGGCCGCTCGGCCAGTCCTCCAGGCCCGCACGCTCGGCGAGCCCCGCGCCGTCGCCAGCGCTCGGCCCGTTCCGCGCGCCCGTCCCGGCCCGCTTGCCGCGCCCCCTGCCATGGCCCCTGCCATGATCCTTGCTGTCGTTCTTGCCCGAGCCCCGTGATCCGCCGCTCCCTCCGGCGCGGGCCTGCGCCTCCTCCATCGCCTGGGCCAGCGCCCCGCGCACCACCGAGCGCACGGCCTCCTCGGTGCGTCCCGACAGCCGCCGTTGCAGGGCCACGAGATCCTTGCCTCGGCCCAGGACCTTCCCCCGGGCGTCGAGCGCCACGAAGGCGATCGACAGGTGATCGGGCAGGCGCTGCCCGGCCTCGGCCCAGTCGTCGTCGCCGATCTCCACGCCCCGCAGGCGCCCCACCACCGCCGCGAAGGCCTCCTCGAAGGGAGTATCCGGGCAGGAGGCACCGGGCGGCGTCGGGTACTCCTCGCGCAGTACCGCCCACACCTGCGCGCCCACATCCGGGGCGGGCACGAGCTGGCGGCGCACCCGCTTGGGCAGGGCCCGGATCGTGGCCACCACGAGCTCGGGCCGCATCCCCGGAACCAGCCAGTCGAAGCCGGTCGGCTCCAAGCGCCCCAAAACCTCGATCGGCACCCGCACGGCGACGCCGTCGTGAGGATGCCCCGGCTCGAAGACGTACTCCAGGCCCAGGGTGAGGTCGCCCTGCGTCCATGTGTCCGGGTAGCCCGTGGCGTCGTCGCCGCCGGGCAGCAGCAGCTCGCGCGTGAAGTCGAGGAGGTCCGGGCGGCGGCCCCGCTCCCGCTTCCACCAGGCGTCGAAGTCCGCGGCGCCATAGATGTCATCGGGAAGGCGGTCGTCGTAGAAGTCGAACAGCGCCTCGTCACTGGCCAGCAGGCCGTGCTCGCGGCGCCGCCGCTCCACGTCCCCCAGCTCCTCCAGGAGGTCGCGGTTGCGCTCGACGAAGCCGTGCCGGGCATGCCAGCCGCCCTCGACGAGCCCGGAGCGGATGAACATCTCCCGGGCCACCTGCCGCGCCGAGTCCGTGCCCACCGAGGCCAGCGTCGAGGGGCGGTCCGCCACGAGCGTCATCCCGTAGAGCATGACCTTCTCGTGGACCATCGCGGCGCCGTGGCGCGTGGACCAGTAGGGCTCGCCGTAGACGCGGCGCAGCAGGCCCGCGCGCCCGGCCGCCTCCTCGATCCACCGCTCATCGACCTTCGCCACGGTGCGCGCGAAGAGCCGGGAGGTCTCCACCAGCTCCGCCGTCATCACCCAGTCATAGGTCTTGCGGCGCAGCCCCGAGCCGGGCCAGATCGTGAAGCGCGTGCCCCGCGCCCCCGCGTACTCGCGGCGCCGCTCGTCCCAGTTGCCCACATTGGACAGCAGCCCCACGAGCAGGGAGCGGTGGATGGCGTCGGCATCGGGCGTGTCCGCGCTGCGCCCGAGCGCGACGACGGCGGCCGCCACATCCCCGTGGGCGATCTGTGCCGCGTGCGAGCCGGGGGCGAGCGCGGCCCCGGCGGCCCGGATGGCGCGCGCCGTCGGCAGCTCGACGGGGGCGGTGTCGAGTCCCAGCTGCCGCGACATCTGGCGCAGCTGAGTGTGGACGTCCATCCACTCGCGCACGCGCAGGTAGTGCAGGAACTCGGCGCGGCACATGCGCCGGAACGCCGATCCGGACAGCTCGCGGGACTGGGTGCGCAGGTAGCGCCACAGGTTGAGATAGGTGAGGAAATCGCTCGTGGGGTCCGCGAAGCGCCGGTGCAGGGCGTCGGAGGCCTCCTGCTTGTCCACGGGACGCTCGCGCACGTCCTGGATGGACAGTGCCGCCACGATGACGAGCACCTCCCCGGCGCAGCCCAGTTCGCCGGCCTCAAGGAGCATCCGCCCCAGGCGCGGGTCGATGGGCAGCCGTGCCAGGCGCCTCCCGACGGCGGTCAGGCGGGGCCCACTCGCGCGAGTGGCGCCGTCGGGATCGATCGCGCCGATCTCGGCGAGCAGGGCGATGCCGTCGCGCACGGCCCGCCGGTCCGGGGCGTCGATGAAGGGGAAGTCCTCCACGGCGCCGAGCCCGAGGGCCGCCATCTGCAGGATGACGCTGGCCAGCGACGTGCGCAGGATCTCCGGCTCGGTGTACTGGGGGCGGGAGTCGAAATCCGCCTGGGAGTACAGGCGGATGGCGATACCGTCGGCCAGGCGCCCGCAGCGGCCCGAGCGCTGGTTGGCGCTGGCCTGGCTGATCGGCTCGATGGGCAGGCGCTGGACCTTCGTGCGGTTGGAGTAGCGCGAGATGCGGGCCAGCCCCGGGTCGATGACGTAGCGGATGCCGGGCACCGTCAGGGAGGTCTCGGCGACGTTCGTGGCCAGGACGATCCGCCGCGTGGAGTGCGGCTCGAAGACGCGGTGCTGCTCGGCGGCGCTCAGGCGCGAGTAGAGGGGCACCACCTCGACGCCGCCGGGGAGCCGTGAGCGGCCGTCGACGGCGAGGCGCGGGCCGAGGTGGTCGGCCAGGGCCGACTCGGTGTCGCGGATATCCCGCTCGCCCGCGAGGAAGACGAGGATGTCGCCGGGCCCTGCCCCCAGGAGCTCGTCGACGGCGTCGAGGATGCCCGTGACCTGGTCGCGCGGCTCGCCCTCCCCGCCCCGGCGGGAGCCGTGGGGCCGCGGCGCGGAGGCGGAGGCGGCGGCGGAGGCGCGCACCGCCTCGCGCCGGGCCCGGGCAGCGGCGCGCACCGCCGGGTCGGGCGAGGTCAGGGCGTCGAGCTCGGCCTCGGTGAGCTCTCCGGGCTCAGCCGGAGCGGCGGCGTGGCCCGAACCCGCCTGAGCGGCGCCGGGAGCGCCCTCGCCGTCGTCGGGCTCGTCCGCGGCAAGGGGGCGGTAGCGGATCTCGACGGGGTAGGTGCGGCCCGTGACCTCGATGATCGGCGCGGGGACGCGCGCGGTGAGGGCGGCGGCGTCGGGCGGGGCGGCCTCCTCACCGGTGCCGGAGGAGGAGGGCGCCGCCTGACCGGTGGCGCCCTGGCCAGTGGCGGCCGGGCGCGAGAGCTGTGTGCCGAAATGCTCGGCGAAGCGTTCGGAGTCGATGGTCGCCGAGGTGATGACGACCTTGAGGTCGGGGCGGCCCGGCAGGAGGCGGGCGAGGTAGCCCAGGATGAAGTCGATGTTGAGGCTGCGCTCGTGGGCCTCGTCGACGATGATCGTGTCGTAGCGGGCGAGCATGGGGTCCGACTGGATCTCCGCCAGGAGGATGCCGTCGGTCATGAGCTTGATGAGGGTGCGCGCCCCGACCTCCTCGGTGAAGCGAACCTGGTAGCCGACGATCCCCTCGGAGGAGATGCGGGTCCCCAGCTCATCGGCGATGCGCTCGGCCACGGAGCGCGCGGCGATGCGGCGGGGCTGGGTGTGGCCGATCATGCCGGTGATGCCGCGGCCGAGCTCCAGGCAGATCTTGGGGATCTGCGTGGTCTTGCCGCTCCCAGTCTCCCCGGCCACGATGACCACCTGGTTGTGCTCGATCGCCTGGGCGATCTCGGCGCGGCGGGCGGTGACGGGGAGCTCGTCGGGGTAGACGATCGCCGGGACGGAGGCGGCCCGCTCGGCCAGCTGCTCGGGGGTGAAGCCCTTCCAGGAGCGGCGGGGCCGCTTCCCGCGGTGGTTCCCGTTGCCCCTGCGGCCGTTGGAGGCGCGGCGGCCCCGGCGATCCCGCTGGTTGCCGTGGTCCTCACCGGCGTCGCCGGCAGCACTGGTGGTGTCCATAGGCGGCCCATTGTCCCTCATGCGCGGCCATGAGCAGGACCCGTGAGGGTCGGGGCCGTGGATTGATTCGCGGGGCGGTCCCCCGCACCATCGGGCGCTGGGCGCCCTCCGGTGCTCCCGCCAGACCCGATGCCAGCCCCGCGAATCAATCCACTGCCCCTCCCCGGGTCTCTAACCGCGGGGGTCGTTGATGATCGCCTCGAAGAGGCTGAGGCCGGTGCTGAGGTCGCGCAGGCGCATGGCGTAGGGGTGGTCGACGATGAAGTCGGTGGTCTCGCCGGGGGCGGGCGCCATGGCCAGGCCTTTCTGCTCGGAGAGCGCGGCGGCCTTCGTGCCGTCCTCCTGGATGAGGAGGCGCACCTGCTGGCGGTACTCACTGGTGACGCAGCCCTCGCCGGCCCTGCCCATGGGCACGGCGTCGATCCCGAGGGGGGCGAGCACCGCCAGGACGTCGAAGCCGCCACCGGGAGTGGTGACGTCGATCCGGGGCAGGGCGAGCTTGACGTCCGGTTCAATGCCCTCGGACGTCGCCTCGTCGAGCAGGGCGGTGGCGCGCGCCCACGTGTCGGCGGGAAGTGATTCGGGGAGGGTCCCGGCGTCGGGAAGGATGATGTCGAGGGCGAAGCCCTCGGAGTAGGGCACGCGCAGCACCTTCCAGCCCGAGGCCCCAGAGGACCCCATGGTGCAGGTCATATGCGCCGATTGGTGCATCATCGGCACTTGGACGACGGCGCCATCGGGCAGGGTGAAGTCCTGGTCATGGGTGCTGGACTCCTCGAACATGGTCTTCCAGCGCGCCGCGAAGAGCACCGCGTTCTGGACGACGAAGCCGGGGTCCATGCGTGTGATCGCCGACTTCTCGATGAGCCCGCCGGTGTGGAGCTTCGCCCACGCGTCGAGGACCGCGCGCGCCTGCGCGGGAGTAGAGCGGCGCAGATCGGCGCTGAACCACTGCCCGACGCCGTCGATGAAGTCCTGGTTCACCGTGGACTGGCCCTCCTCGGCGATGACGAGCAGCTGGTAGGCCACGTGGAGGAGGGGCTTCTCGGGGGCCTTGGCCGAGAGGTCGAAGGACGAGGGGTCGCCGTCGTAGGCCAGCAGGGCGTTCTGGATGGCCGACCAGGTGGTGTTGCGCGTGGCCTCATCGGCGCAGCCGAGGCCCGTGTTGATCCCCTGGGCGGCGGGGTCGGTGGCGCCCAGGGCGGCGGCCGCCAGGCTGAGCCCCAGGGACGCGGGGCTGACGAGGGCATTGGAATGCGCGCCGTCAGCGAGTTGGGCGCTCAGCGCCGTCGCGCCGAGGGTGTCGCAGGCGGCGACGGCGGAGGCCAGATCCGGGGCCCGCGACACGGGCACGGCCGTGCGGGCGACCGAGCCGATGAGTTGCTCGCCGCCGATGGACGGGCGCGGGGGTTTGCTGGAGCAAGCGGCGAGAGAGCCGGCGGTGAGCGCGGCCAGGGCGATGAGAGTTCGGCGGCTGAGGGGTGGGAGGGTCGAGGCGGCGGGGTGCAGGGGCGAGGGAGTCATGCCCCGATTCTCCGGGGAACCACAGGAAAGTCCCAGGGGAAGTCCTCCCCGGGTGCGGGCAGGCGCGCGGGCGCCGCCGCACCCGTCGAGATCGTACTTTTGGTGACGAAATCTGAGGGTAAGGGTACGAAGTCGACGTCAAAGTGACGAACTCGCGGGGCCGCGGTCAGGGAACGCGGCGCGCCTGCTCCAGGTCGGCGAGGACCTCCGCGGGAAGCGGCGTGCTCGCCGCCTTCACGGCTGAGGCCAGCTGATTCGTTGAGGAGACCCCGACGACGGCGCGCACGGGGATGCCCCGCTGCGCCATCCATGCCAGGACCACCTGCCCGGCGTCGAGCCCCGTGGCGTCGGCGGCCCGCGCGAGCGCGGCGAGCTGGCCCTGCGTCGCTCCGTGCTGGTAGGCCTCGGGAAGCGGCCGGTCAGCACGGGTGTAGGCGCCTCCGAGGAGCGGTGAGTAGCCGATGAGGCCAAGACCGTGGCTCGTGGCGACGTCGATCACCTCCTCATCGAGGAGCACATGCGGGGACAGATCGGCGCCGGGCGCGGTCGTCAGGTAGGTGAAGCGCTGTTGCAGGACGCAGTAGCCCGCCTGCCCGGCGGGCGTGGCGGCGAGCGCGGCCTCGAGGCGGGAAGCGCTGAGGTTGGAGCAGCCGATGAAGCGCGCCGTGCCGCGCCGGGCCTCCTCGACCAGTGCCCCCACGGTCTCCTCGATCGGGACGCGGGGATCGTCGACATGCGCGTAGAGGAGATCGACGTGATCGGTCCCCAGGCGGGCGAGGGAATCCTCGGTCTGCGTCCTGATCGCGCTCGCCGACAGGCCCAGTGCCTCGTCCAGGCTGCGGCTGCCCGGGCGCGGGCGCGCGCCGATCTTCGTCGCCAGGGTGACCCGGTCCCGGGCGCCCGGCCGGGAGGCGAACCAGCGGCCGAGGAGGGATTCGGACTCGTCGCCGGTCCCGCCGTCAACCCAGAAGGCGTAGTTGTTGGCGGTGTCGAGGAAGGTCGCGCCCTGATCGAGGGCGGCGTCGAGGATGGTGAGGGCGGTGTCCGGTGGTACCTGGGAGCCGAAGTACATCGTGCCGAGCGCGAATGGCGGGACGCTGGGGCCGTGGCTGCCGAGTCTGCTCATCTCCATGCCCACCAGTGTCGCCCCTGGCCCGACGGAAGCGGAAGGGGCGCCGCGCCTCAGCGCAGGCGCAGGGCCATCCAGTCCACGGCCGCGCGCGAGAGCTCGGCGTCCGCTTCCTCACCCTGGGAGTGGATCTGCATCATGCGCGATCCATCGGGGAGCAGGGGGAAGCCCTTGGCGGCCTCGTCAGCGGCGTCGGAGGACTCCACGACCTGCGCCCCATGCACCATGAGGATCGGCCAGGGCAGGCCCTCCATGACGCCGTCGGGGCTCTGCATCGACACGTCCGCCAGGGTCTCCTTGCTCACCACGTCCCATGCGCGGTCATTGGGGTTGTCATCCGGGAGGCGGGTGATGCCGTGCTTGGCGAGCTCGTCGAGCTGGGTGGGGGAGAAGACCTCCTCCCACAGGATCGACTGCGGGCCGACGATCGCGCCGACGGCCACCGCCGTGCGCACCTGCTCCGGCCTGGCGACGAGCGCCGCCGTCGCCCCCAGGCCGTGCCCGTGGATCCCCTGGCGCGCGTAGCCCAGGTGCGAGAGCCAACTGCACAGCGCCTGGAGATCGGCGACCTCACTGGCCAGGGTGATGACGTCGTCGTCGGAGGCCCCCAGGCCCGAGAAATCGAATTGGAGGGTCGCCAGACCGGCCTCCCTGTACGCGGCGGCCATCCGGTCGAGGCTCTGACCGGGCCCATGGCGATCGGCGAGGAAGTCGTGGGCGAGGATGACGATGGCCTCGGGGCGCTCCGTCATCGCGCCGCCGGTGTCCACCACCCGCCGGCCTTCACGAGGGTCGAGGTCAGGGACGCCGGCGGGTAGAGCGAGCTCAACCGCGAGGCCGATGCCCCGGGCGGTGTCGATGCGCGCCTCGATGCGCTGATCAGCCATGGGCACCAACCTAGGGCAGGCCCGTGCCCCCGGCCATCCTCCTGCGGGGGGAGATGGGTGATTGCGCTGGGAGCGTGACGCCCCGACGGGACGCGGCCACTGCCGGCGCGTGCCCGCGGGCACCCGGGGCCGCCGTCGAGTCTCAGGAATCGGACCCCACAGCCCTTGTGGCGCGTGGTCTGGCACGATCGGCTCACCCATCCAGAGCGATCGAGAGACCTGGCTCAACGACGTCGCAGCAACCCCTCGAGGGTGCTTCCGCCAGGAACGATGGAGAATCATGCCAACCATCCCCGGTGCCCCCGCACCCGCCGCTCACGAGTCTCCCGTGCCGACCGCCTCTGGGCCCGCCTCGGCCCCCGTCGGCCGCGCGCCCACGCTCTCCCTCGAGCTCTTCCCGCCCCGCGCCAGCGCCTCCCAGACCTGGAGCGCCCTGGACCGACTGCTGGCCACCGCCCCAGATTTCGTCTCCGTCACCTACCGTCCGACCTTCGTCCTGGGAACCCGGCCCGCCGATCCCGCCGTCAGGGTGGTCCGCGAGCACAACCCCGCCGAGGACGTCGTCGCCCACGTGCTGGCCCGCTCCGACGTGGACCTCATGGCGCACCTGACCTGCATCGGCTACCGCAAGCGCGACGTCGTCGAGATCATCCGTCTCTTCCTCGCCATGGGCGTGCGCCGCTTCCTGGCCCTGCGCGGCGACCCTCCCCGCGGCCACGACGCCGACGAGCTGCCCGGCGAGCTGGCCCACGCCGAGGACCTCGTGCGCGTCATCCGGGAGGTCGAGTCCGAGTACTTCGACGACGGCGAGCGCCACCTCACGATCGCCGTCGCCGCCTACCCCGCGGTGCTCGACCACGGGCGCGGCCTCGAGATCCTCGCCGCCAAGCAGGCGGCTGGCGCGGACCTGGCCATCACCCAGGTCTTCTACGACTCCGAGGACTACCTCTCGCTCGCCCGCGCCGCCACCTACTGCGGCGTCTCGATGCCGCTGCTGCCCGGCATCCTGCCGATGACCGACCTCTCCCGGCTCTCCCGCCTGGCCTCCCTCACCGGCGTCCCCATCCCGGAGGGCCTCGCCGCCAGCCTCGGGCCGGCCCGCGGCGCCCAGGCCGTCGTGCGCGGCATCGACGCCACCCTGAGGCTGGCCACCGAGGTCCTCGACGGCGGCGCGCCCGGCATCCACCTCTACACCTTCAACCGCACCCGCCCCGCCCTCGACGTCATCAGCCAGCTGCGGCTCGGCGGCATCCTCGGCGGCGAGCGCGTCTCGGCCTCCATGCAGCGCGATGTGCGCCGCGCCTACCTCAACGCCACGCCCGGTGGTGATCGTCGAATGCCCGAGCCGGCCCACGCCGGTTCCGCGCGCCCCTGAACCTCGACGACGAAAGCGACGATCATGACCACGCCGACGACCACCGCCTCCACCCCTCTTCCCGCCGCGACCATCCTCGGCTACCCGCGCATCGGGCCCGACCGCGAGCTCAAGCGGGCCGTCGAGTCCTACTGGAAGGGCGCCAGCGGCGCTGATGAGCTGCGCGGAGCCGCCGCTGACCTGCGCCGGGCCACCCGCGAGCGCCTGCGCGCCCTGGGCCTTGGCGGACCAGCCGCCGTCCCCGCCGACTTCGCCTACTACGACCAGGTCCTCCAGATCACGAGCGCCCTGGGCGCCGTCCCCTCCCGATTCGCCCACCTGCGCGGTGGCGCCGGGGCGGGGCACCCAGGGCTGGGCCTCGAGGGCCACTTCACCGTGGCGCGCGGCCAGGGCGACCTCGCGGCGCAGGAGATGACGAAGTGGATGGACTCGAACTACCACTACCTCGTCCCCGAGATCGACGAGTCCACCGTCCTCGACTACGTCCCCGGCTTCGGCGCCATCGACCCCACGGACGGGCCCGCCGCCCAGGTCCTCGAGGCCCTCGCCGCGGGCGAGCCGGCCCCCCGGCCGGTCATCGTCGGGCCGATCACCTACCTGCTCCTGGCCAAGGCCTCCGACGACGCCGCCCCCGGATTCCGGCCGATCGACCGCGTCAAGGACCTCCTGGGGGCCTACGGGCACCTTCTGGCCGACCTGTGGGCCGCCGGAGCGCAGTGGGTCCAGCTCGACGAGCCCGCCCTCGTGGCCGACACCTGGGGCGTTCCCCGCGAGGAGGTCCTGGCCGCCGCCGGCTGGGCCTACACCTGGATCGCCGCTATCACCGAGCGACCCCAGGTCCTGGTGACCGGCGCCTACGGCTCGCTCGGCGACGCCCTGCCGGTCCTGGCGGGCACGGGGGTCGAGGCCGTGGGCCTCGACCTCGTCGCCGGGGAGCTGCCCCCGGCCGAGGACCTGGCAGCCCTGGGGGGCAAGACCGTGGTCGCCGGCGTCGTCTCCGGGCGCAACATCTGGCGCACCGACCTCGATGCCGCGCTCACCACCCTCGAGCGCCTGCGAGACGCCCTGCCCGCGGGCACGCCCCTCACCGTGGCCACCTCGACCTCACTGCAGCATGTCCCGCACGACGTCGAGCGCGAGGCCTCCCTCGACCCCGCCATCCGCTCCTGGCTGGCCTTCGCCGACCAGAAGGTGGGGGAGGTCCTCACCCTCGCGCGCGGCCTGGACGAGGGCAGGGGCTCCATCGCCGACGAGCTCGCCCTCGACGCGCGCCTGCGCGCCCAGCGGGCCGCCCACCCCGGGGTGCGGCGCGCCGAGGTCCGCGAGGCCGTCGGCGCCATCACCCCCGCCGACCGGGCCCGCCCGCCCTACGCCGAGCGCAAGCCGCTCCAGGACGCGCGCCTGGGGCTGCCCCTCCTGCCCACCACGACCATCGGATCCTTCCCGCAGACCCGTGAGATCCGCGCCGCCCGCGCCGCCCACCGCAAGGGCGAGCTCGACGCCGCTGGCTACGGGGCGCAGATGAGGGCCGAGATCGAGCGCGTGGTGCGCCTCCAGGAGGAGATCGGCCTGGATGTCCTCGTCCACGGCGAGGCCGAGCGCAATGACATGGTCCAGTACTTCGCCGAGCTGCTCGACGGCTTCACCACCACCGAGCACGGCTGGGTGCAGTCCTACGGCTCGCGCTGCACCCGCCCCTCGATCCTGTGGGGCGACGTCGCCCGGCCCGCCCCGATGACGGTGGCCTGGTCCTCCTACGCCCAGTCGCTCACCGACAAGCCCCTCAAGGGCATGCTCACCGGCCCGGTGACGATCATGGCCTGGTCCTTCGTGCGCGATGACCTGCCGCGCGCCGAGGTCGCCGACCAGCTGGGCCTGGCCCTGCGCGCGGAGGTGGCCGACCTGGAGGCCGCGGGCATCGGCGTCATCCAGGTCGACGAGCCGGCCATCCGCGAGACCCTCCCGCTGCGCCGCGCCGATCGCCCCGCCTACCTGGAGTGGTCCGTCGGCTCCTTCCGCCTGGCCACCGGCGGGGCCGCGAGCGCAACCCAGATCCACACCCACCTGTGCTACTCGGAGTTCGATGTGGTCATCGACGCCGTCGACCACCTCGACGCCGATGTCACCTCCATCGAGGCCTCCCGCTCCCGGATGGACATCCTGCCCGCCGTCGCCGCCCACGGCTTCACGCGCCAGCTCGGCCCAGGCGTATGGGACATCCACTCCCCGCGCGTGCCCAGCACCGAGGAGTGCGCCGAGCTCATCGGCCGCGCCGTCGACGCCCTGGGCGCCGGGAGCATCTGGGTCAACCCCGATTGCGGGCTCAAGACCCGCGGCTATGAGGAGACCACGAGCTCGCTGAGGAACCTCGTGGCCGCGGCCGCGGCCGCGCGCGTGCGGGCCCGCGTGGAGGGCTGAGCGCGCCGGGCCCGCCCAGGACGGCCCATCCCGGTCCAGGCGACGGGGGCCGGCGGCTTTCAGCGACGCCGGCCCCAGTCCTCCTGGGCGGGCCTCCTCTCGCGGAGGCCCTCGGTGCGCGCGCGGCGCTCAGTCGCCCGGCCCGCCCGGCACCGGCAGGGCACGCGCCACCTCGACGATCTCGCGCACCTGCTCCTCATCGGTGTTCTGGGGCAGGTGCGGGGGAAGGTCGGGGAAGGAGCAGCGCAGGTGGATCTCCCCCGCGCCCGTGGCCTCGATGACCTCGGCGGCGTTGTGGCTGCGCACCATGCCGGTGGCGATGACCGTCGGCCCCTCCTCAGCCACCATCGCGGCGATCGCCCGCGCCCCATCGAGGGCCGTGTCCGCCGCGCCGCTGGTGAGCACGTAGTCGACGCCGAGCTGGCGCAGGTCGCGGTAGGCCTCCAGGGGGTCGCGGCTGGCGTCGATGGCCCGGTGGTAGGTCAGGGAGGCGCCGTCGGCGAGATCCTTGAGGAGGCGGACGAGCCCGCGGTCGACGGTGCCGTCATCCGTCAGGCCGCCGATGACGAGACCCAGGTCCACGGCCGGGGGCAGGGGCTGAGCCGGGTTGGAGGTGGGGACCGGGCGGGTGTACTCGCTCATCTCGCGCGCCAGGGCGGCGATCCGGCGGACGTCGGCGATCATCGCGCGCCGGCCGTCGCCGTCGTAGATGAAGCCGCCGCCCCGGGGACGGATCATGATGCGCAGGCCGAAGGGCGCGCCTCCCGCTGAGCTCGCCCAGTGCGCGCCGATGCGCTGGCGCTTGGCCTCGACCTCCTCGGCGGCGGCCAGGACAGCGGCCTCGATCGCGCCGATCGAGGGCGTGGTGCCGCCGACGGTGAGGTTGTCGCACAACTCGGCGCGATCCGCTCCCGCGCGGACCGCGAGCCGCACGCCGGCGACGTTCTCCAGGCAGATCTCGACCCCGATGTGGTCGAGACGGCGCCAGGGGGCGTCCTGCGGCGCTGTGTGATGGCGGAGGGACGGAGCGGTCGCGGACAGAACTGCTGGGCTCATGGCACGAGTGTGGCACGGAGCGCTCTATCTCGCCGTGGAATCCGACGACGAACCCTCCCCGCCACAACCCCGCACCTGCGCGAATCGCCCAGAACGGGGCCCTCGGGCCTGGGCGCGGCCGGTAGAGGCCCGGGCGCTGCCCGGGCACGCCGGGCGATCAGACGTCGTCGAGGTCCTCGTAGCTCTTCGGATCGCCGATCGGCTCGAGATGCGCGGAGACCCGCAGGCCCGGATCAGAGCGGACCAGGTCGTCGATGAGGTCCTCGGCGTAGTCGTGCCCCTGCTTGACCGTCCAGGTGTCGGGCACGAGCACATGCAGGTCCATGAAGCGGCGGTTGCCCGCCTCGCGGATGCGCATGGCGTGGAAGTCGATGCGGCCCGGGTCGCGGCGGGCGCCCAGCACCTCCTCCACCCGGGCGATCGCCTCGGCCGCGGGGGCCGCGTCCATGAGCCCGCTCACCGACTCGTTGATGAGCTTGAACCCCGTCCACATGATGTTGAGGCCCGCCCCCAGGGCGACGAGGGCGTCGAGCACCGGCGAGCCCGTGATCGCCACGACCCCCACGCCCACGAGCACGGCCGCGGAGGTGATGACATCAGTGGCCAGGTGCTTGGAGTCGGCGATGAGCGTGGCCGAGTGCTCGCGGCGACCGGCGCGGTACAGGACCCAGGCGACGCCGCCGTTGATGAGCGAGGCGATGACGGAGACCGCCAGGCCCAGGCCCAGTCTCTCGGGCATGACCGGGTCGATGATCCGCTCGGCCGCCGTGACGATGATGAAGGCCGCGGCCACGAAGATCATGACGCCCTCGACCACCGCGGAGAAGTACTCCGCCTTGGAGTGGCCGAACTGGTGGTCCTCGTCCGCCGGGCGGATCGAGACCTTGAGGACCCACAGGGCCACGATCGCCGCCACGAGGTTGACGACTGATTCCGCCGCGTCCGACAGGAGCCCGGCCGAGCTGGTCACCCATGCGGCCCACGATTTCAGGGCGATGGTGGACAGGGCGGCCCCGATGGACATCCAGGCGTACTTGGACAGGTCCACGGGAGGGGCGTAGCGAGAGCCCGCGGTCTGTTGCTTCTGCGCGGGGGACGACGACGGCGAGGAGCGGGTGGGCTGTCGCGGCTGTGATGGCTGTGAGGACAGGGAGCGCGATGATGGCACGGCTCGATCCTCCCCCTGCGGTCGACGGGCCCGCCAGCGGTGGTTTCGGGGAGCCTGAGGAGGCGGCCGCCGGCGCGCCCCCATCACGTTCCCACGGCATTCCTCCCCGCCCCCGGTGAGTCCTCGCAGCGTGCCCGCTCAGCCCGCCGCGCATCCTCTATCGTGTGGCCGTGCTGTCAGCGATCTGCCTCCCCATCGCGCTTCATCCCGCGCAGATCACGGCCCTCGGCGCCCTGCCCGTGACCTTCCGCGCCATCGACCTGTCCGGCGTGCTGTTCAACGGGATCCTGGGGGCGCTCATCGCCCGCCGCAAGAACTTCGACCTCGTGGGCTTCGTGGTCCTCGCGATCCTCACGGCGACCGCTGGCGGCATCCTGCGCGACGTCATGATCCAGAACGGCCCGCCCTTCGCCCTGACCGACCCCTACTACCTCTACGCCGCCTGCGCGGGCGCGATGATCGCCTGGCTCGTCCCCTTCACCTCCCGCCCGGCCCGCCGCTTCCTCGTGGTGGCCGACGCGCTCGTCCTGGGCGTGTGGGCGGCCACGGGAGCCTCCAAGGCCCTCGCCAATGGACTGGGCGTCATGCCCGCGCTCCTGCTGGGGTGCCTGACGGCGGTGGGTGGATCGATGATCCGCGACGTCTCCGTGGGGGAGACCCCTGCGGTTTTCGGCGGCAACAAGCTCTACGCCGTGCCCGCCCTCATCGCCGCACTGACCGATGTGGCGATGGTCCGCGCCGGATTCCACGAGAGCTGGGGGATGCTCGGCGCCATGCTCGTGGGGGCGGGGCTGTGCCTCCTCGCCTACTGGCGCTCCTGGCAGCTGCCCGTGGTGGGGGACCGTGAGTCGAGGCGGCGCGCCCGGGGCGATCGGGGGGAGCGGCCTGCTCGTTGGTCGCTGTCGAGCACCAGCGCGATCGGGTGGCGCCGGGGGCTCATGGGCCTGCGTCTCAAGGGCGACGGCGCGCGGCAGGCCAGTGGGGGCGGCGGTGCCTCCCGCGCATGGCTGCGCGGCCGCAAGCCCCTCGACCCAGAGGACCTCTGAGGGGCGCGGGCGCCGCTATCGGACGGGCCGGATCGTCGCGTCGTCGACGGCGATCGGCTCAGAGCCGCGCGGCGACGCCGGGGCGGCGGGGGCGCCGAAGAGGCGCTCCTTGACGGCGTCGGCCACCTTGTCGGTGACGGCCTCTCCCTGCTGGCGCACGGCCTGGGCGACCCGCGCCTGGGCGGCGTCGACCCGGGTGCGGACGAAGGGCTGCTCGGCGACGCCCTTGGCGGTCGCCTTGATGCGCTCGTACTGGGCGCGGCCCGCCCGGGTGCCCAGGACGTACCCGGCGCCGAGGCCGAGGACGAAGGGGAGCTTGCTCATGCGTGCCTCCTAGATGCGTGCGGCGGGCCCGTCGTGCCCGGACCGCGGCGCCCAGCCTAGCCGTCCGGCGACTCCTGGGCGAGGCGCGCCCGAGGGCCCTCAGCGGGCGAACCACAAGACCGATCCTGAAACTTAAGTCCTTGGTGTTGGAGCGCGCGGGGTCGCGGGACCGTCTTCTCCCCATCACTCCCCGTGGACTACCCATCCTCCCCGGGGACCGTGACCTTGCTGTGACTATTCCGGTCTGCTTACGGTCTGACCTGTGTCGATGAGTAATGGCGCTGTCTATGGAGCCTGGGCCCCCACCGGTGGCGGCCCCCTGCGAGGGGGCCCTGGGGCCCCTGGGGGCACTGCCAGGGGGCCTGCGGCGCTGGTTCTCAGCGCGTACCGAGGTCATCCTCCCGAGTGGTGGGAGAGGCTCAGCGCGGCCTACCGGGGATGGTGGGCTCGGCATCTCAGGTTCGCGAGAGGCCTGTGCCGCACGGTGTGGGCCCTCTACGCGATCGCGATCCCGCTGGGGATCATCGCGCTCATCGTCATCCCCCGGCTCGCGGTGGCCATGGTGCCACCCATCTTCGCCGCCATGGGGCTCGTGCTCATCACGATGCTCGCCCGCACGCGAACCATCGGGTGGCGGGCGATCTCCGCCGTCTACGGGATCGGCATCTGGAGCGCCGTGGCGACGGCCCTGGCGACCCGCTGGATCGGCGGGCTGGGTGGGTTGTCTCCGTCGGACGACGGCGCGAGGGTGACGCTCGCCGCGTTCATCGAGGAGCCCGCCAAGCTCGTGGTGCTCGTGCTGCTCGCCGTGCTGGCGCCGGGCAGGGTCCGGCGCTTCGCCGCGGTGGACTGGGCGCTCCTCGGTTTCGCCTCTGGCCTGGGATTCACGGTGGCCGAGGACAGCGTGAGGCGTCTGGGCGAGCCAGGCCTGTGGGAGCGGGTTCTCGGCGAGGAGCGCTTCCATTACTCGCCCAACCCGTGGACGATCGGCTCCTACTCCAGCGAGATGACCGACGGGCTGGCGGTAGGGCACCAGGTGCACACCATGACGGTGGCTATGGCTATCGGCCTGGCGATCGCGCTGTGGCGCATCGGTCCTGTCGCGAGGACTCCCCTGAGGGTGGTTGTCAGGCGGGCGGCGGCGCTGGCGCTGCCGGTGCTGGCCCTGCTTCAGATGATCGCGGATCATGCTGGGTGGAATGGCAATGCCTCGCTTGTGGACTGGAGCGATGCCAGGACGCCTGGTGTGCCGGGGTGGATTCCTTTCCTCTGGAGCGCCGGGTCCGAGGGCTCGCTGAGCATCCCCGTCTCGGTGCTCATGCTCGTGGTGTGCCTCCTGGTGGACGCCTACCGGCGGGCGTGCATGGGCGTCCATGGGTTCACGGTGGGGGATGCTCCCGCTGTCCGGTTCCCCGTGATCGAGCTGCCGGCCCCGCTGCGGGCCGCTATGGCCTCGGTGATGGCCCTGGCGCAGTTCACGTGGAGTGACATGGTGGTGGTCTTCCGGGCGTATGGGGATCGGCGCTGGGGGACGTGGGCGGCGATGCGCCAGGGGAGCGCGATGGGGGTGCAGGTGCGCGGGGTGCGCGCCGATGCCATGGGGCGTGGGGCCCCGGGGCGCGAGCCCCGTGCTCGGTGGCTCTTCCGGTTGTGGGCGCTCCTGTGCGCGCTCCTGCTGGTGGGGGTGTGCTGGTGGGGGCTGATGATCTCCCAGGAGGTTGGTGAGTTCCTCACCACCGACGGGGATGGGATGTTCTTCGCGGGCCTGCTCGAGATGCTCGCGGAGTGGTGGGACGGGCTGGGCATGGGCGGGCAGATCCTCCTGACGGCTCTCGGAGTCCTGCTCATCATGGCCTCTGGGGGCTCGTTCGCGCTGGCGATGGGTGCGACTGGCATCTTGACCTGGGTGGCCGCCCATGGGGCGGGGCTCGGCTCCCTGCTGCGCGATCCCGCGGCGGCCATCAAGGAGTACTTGTCCACGGCGACGCCGGAGAAGGTCGTTCTCGACATCGTTGACTTCGCCCTGACCTTCGTTCCTGGCTCCTTCATGGGGAGGGCGGGTCATGCGACGGCGGAGACCCTGGCCAAGACCCGCGCGATGCGCGAGGAGATGGGAGAGGCCGCCGAGTGGGCCGCGCGCGGACGGGCCGCATCGGAGAGTGGGGCGGCGCGGCGCGCCGCGGAGGCGGCCGCTGAGCGGCGGGCGGCCAGGCATGGAGCGTCCGAGGCAGAGGATCTGAGGGAGCTCGAGAGCATCTTCGAGGACCGGGCGAGGAAGAAGGCGGCCCTTGACGCCAACATCTCTGAGTTGGAGACTCTTGCCAACAAGTACGGCCTGACCGCATCGGACTTCACGAGGGGAAAAATCAGTGACACGATAGGACTCCTCGAGAAGAAAAAAGCCGATCCGGAGGATATCAGGAGACTCAAGCAGGTAGCAAATGAGGTAAGTGCGGGTCGCGGCGATATTGCCCGGACGGCTAGGTACGCTGGTGAAAGAGGGGGTGAACAGGCGCTTGCGCGTCGAGGATACGAAACTCCTAGCGAATTTCGATCAGAGCCGGCAGCTCGTAATACTGGTGCTGGGCAAGTAGACGGGCTCGCCGTATCGTCCGACGGAGATGAACTAGTGATACCGGAGTATAAGGGGGGCGCGGCCAGCTATCAGCCAGGAAAGACCTACAAACTTAGAGAGTTGAGCGGATCTCCTGCAGCGCAAGGAACATCGAATTATTCGATGGATCGAATGTTAAGTGATAAACGAGTCGTCCGTTACTTTCGTGATAATCCAAATGTATGGGAGTCGGTTGTAAGCGGACGCACCAAGATGCGCACAGATGTGCTGACAACCCCTTCGGCTGGTGCGACGCATAGCGTGTACTCTGAGTCGGTCGCGCCAACGAGGGAATTTATTGACAAAATGAACGCTAAAATCGCGGCGATCTGAGGAGGAGACAAATGACTGAATTTCGCGTTCTCTCCGTGGCCGAGGCTGTGTCTTGGATTCGGGCGTGGACAGATCATAAGTGGCCGATGTCGATGGGCGAGGCGTTTGCGGTTCGCGATCAGCTTGGATGGCGACCCAGGCCGGATGATGGGTCTATATTTGCGACGCGACTGTCGCCCGAGGAAGATGGATATATCGGATTCCCGGATAAAAATGGCTGGATCGAAGGCGTAAGTTTTCCGTTGTCGTCCCGGGGATGTGAAGATGCGGCCTCCTGTGAACCGCTCTCAAGATCGACATACGAAGCCTATATTGAAAAGTTGTCAGCGTTATGGGGTCCCGGGGTCAAATGTGATTCTCCGAGCTATGGGATACGTCGACGCCGGTGGATCCATCCGAATGGACTCACTGTCAGTGTGTCAGGGCAGGATTCATTAATTCATGTCGAAATTGATTCGCCGGCAATTACTCAAATTCATCAAGTCGAAGAGTTCTACGAGGAGGAGGGCTACCTCACTCCCGGGACGTTTGATGTGCCATGACGGTTGAGTTTCGAGTGCTCCCTGTGCAGGAAGCGGTGAGCTGGATCCGGGCGTGGACTGACCGCGAGTGGCCGATGGGTATTCCGGAAGCTTTTGGAATACGAGATCGTCTTGCTTGGAGGCCCGCGTCGGACGATGGGACGCTATTTACCACGAAGTTGTCCGATGATGGCAGGGCAGACGGATTTATCGATGACGTTGATGAGCGTGGAAATGTCGAGGGAGTTAGGTTTCCTCTCTCGTCACGGGGGGGAGATGGGGAAGATGCGATCTGCGATCCTCTTGCGCGATCGGCTTACCGCGCCTATGTCGACGCGCTCTCCGAATTGTGGGGCGCGCCATCTGACAACACTCGAAACGCTCATACGGAGCATTCGTGGGTGCTGCCCAATGACGTGACGGTGAGACTTGGTGGGCTAAGCGCGCTAATTACAGTGGAAATTGGTTCGCCCTCGATCACTCAGTTGGATAGAGAGATTGCCTACTACGAGGAGAAGGGCTACCTCACTCCCGGGACGTTTGATGTGCCATGACGGTTGAGTTTCGAGTGCTCCCTGTGCAGGAAGCGGTGAGCTGGATCCGGGCGTGGACTGACCGCGAGTGGCCGATGGGTCTTCAGGAGGCGTTTGGCATACGGGATCGTCTTGGTTGGAGGCCCTCGCCGGGCGACGGAACGCTATTTACCACGAAGTTATCCGATGATGGCAGGGAAGACGGGTTTATCGATGACGTCGATGAGTATGGAAATATCGAGGGTGTTTGGTTTCCCCTCTCGTCACGGGGGGGAGATGGGGAAGATGCGACATGTGATCCTCTTGCACGATCGGCGTACCGCGCTTACGTCGGGGCGCTCTCCGAATTATGGGGCGCGCCGTCCGACAATACTCGAGATGATCATACGGAGCATTCTTGGGTGCTGCCCAATGATGTGACAGTGACCCTCGGGGGACTAAGCGCTCTAATTATCGCAGAAATTGACTCACCCTCGATCACTCAGTTGGATAGAGAGATTGCATACTACGAGGAGGAGGGCTACCTCACTCCCGGGACGTTTGATGTGCCATGACGGTTGAGTTTCGAGTGCTCCCTGTGCAGGAAGCGGTGAGCTGGATCCGGGCGTGGACTGACCGCGAGTGGCCGATGGGTCTTCAGGAGGCGTTTGGCATACGGGATCGTCTTGGTTGGAGGCCTGCGGTGGACGACGGGAGGTTTTTCACCACCAAGCTCTCCTGTGATGGCAGGGACGACGGATTTATTGACCGAGTTGACAAGTATGGGAATGTCAAGGGCGTGAGCATTCCCCTCTCGTCGCGGGGGGGAGATGGGGAAGATGCGATCTGCGATCCTCTTGCGCGATCGGCGTACCGGGCCTATGTCGGCGCGCTCTCCGAATTATGGGGCGCTCCGTCTGACAATACTCGAGATGATCATACGGAGCATTCGTGGGTGCTGCCCAATGATGTGACAGTGACCCTTGGGGGACTAAGTGCCCTAGTCATGGCAGAAATTGAGTCACCCTTCATCACCCAGTTGTATAGAGATCTCGCATACTACGAGGAGGAGGGCTACCTCACTCCCGGGACACTGGACGCGCCCTGACAGCGGGGAACTCGCGAATCAGGCCCTGCCGATGATCGAGGCGGGCAGGCGCGTGGCCAGCTCGAAGCCATTCGATCCCACCACCACCGGCACATCCGCCTCGGCCAAGGTGCGCGCGGCCGGCCCAATGCCCATGGGATGGGCCGTGATACCCCCGGCGAGCACCTGCTCGGTGGCGCTCAGTCGCCGGATCGCCACCGCGGCCACGCGGTCGGCGTGCTCCCGGGCTGCCTCTCCATAGATGAGCGGATCATGCTGGCCGTCGTCCCCCACGAGCAGCCAGCGCACCTGCGGAAGATCGATCATGAGGCGCCGCAGCTCCGTGCGCTTGTGCTCGATGCCACTGCGGAACCACCCCGTGTTCGTCGGACCCCAGTCGGTCATGAGCGCCGGCCCCTCCGGGAAGCCATGGCGGGAGAAGAACGCGCGCAGAGTCGGCATGACGTTCCACGCCCCCGTGGACAGGTAGAACACCGGGGCGCCCCCGTGCGCCTGCTGGACGCGCCGGTAGAGGCGGGCCATCCCGGGCACCGGCTCGCGCGCCGAGGAGTACTTCACCAACTGGTTCCACGCCGCCACGAGCATGCGCGGCACGTGCGAGATCATCGCCGTGTCATCGATATCCGAAATGATCCCGAGAGTCGGCTCCGGGCCCACCACGAGCACACGGGCCGTGGAGCTTCCCGCCCCCGCGGCGTCGATCACCGCGTCATGCCAGCCCGCGCCCAGGCCGTGCCCGCGCACGACGACGTCGATGTACCCCTCCCGGTCCGCCCGCGTGCGCACCCGGGCATCCCCCACGGTGATCGTCACCGGGAGGTGTGGCACCGGGGCGTCGATGAACAGGCGCCAGCCGCGCTGCGCGTCCGCCAAGGAGATGCGGGCGTTGTCGAGGACCTCAGCGGCCGAGGCCGGGCGCTTCTCCGGAAGCGAGCGGAACAGCGGGCCCTCGGTGGGAGCATCCGCCGGCCGCAGCACCATGCGCGCCAGCACCCGCGCCATATCGCCGCCGCCGGGCGCCGTCGCGCTCGATCCATAGCCGTCGTAGGCCACCACGCGCGGGCGCCAACCACGGCGCTTGAGCGTGGGGATGACGTCGCGGTGGAACTGGTCCTCCACGGCGCGGGCGATATCGAAGAGCGGCACCCGTTGATTTTACGGGTGCCGCCGCCCTCGGCGCGCGATCACGCCCCGAGCGCCGTCAGCGGGACGACGGCGACGTCAGTGGTCGCGGATGGTGCTGGGCGCGTCGGCTTCCGGCCTCCGCATCCCGGCAGGGTGTCAATTCTGCTGCCGTCGGCGTCCGGACCGCTTGAGAAGGCGATCGCGATCGTTGGAATCCCAACGATCCTCAACAGCGTGCGACAAGCGACCCCCGCTGACGGCAGCAGAATTGACATGCGCCCACGTCCGGGCGCACTCAAGGATGTTCAGCGCTCGGCGTGGTGCCCTCACCGCGCGGGGCGCGCAGCCACAGGAGCGCGCCGGCGGCGAGCGCCCACAGCGTGTAGGAGGAGCCCAGCGGACCGGCCCACCAGGGCCAGTCCTGCTCCACGTGGTTCTGCTCCGGGAACCACCACTGCATGGCCAGGGCGAAGACGAGTCCGCCGGCCGCCGTCGCCGTCATGAGCGACGGCGAGCACCAGCGCCACGAGGCCACGCCCAGGCCGATGAGCAGCGGCAGGCACCACACCCAGTGGTGCGACCAGCTGATGGGGGAGACCAGCAGCCCGCAGGTCATCACCACGCCGGTCTGGAGCAGCAGGGTGAGCCCATCGGTCCCAGCGGTCCCATCGGTCCCGCGGTCGCCGCGCCCCAGGCGCCTGGCCAGGAGTATCGAGCCGATGATCACCAGGAGCGCGAGCCCCGCCCACACCGGGCTCCACAGCCCTTCCGGCAGGCCACGGGCCACCAGGCCGCGCAGGCTCTGATTGCCCGAGAAGTCGGGCAGCCCCGCGCGCGAGGGGTCGAGCATCGCCTCGCCGAAGAACCGCGCGGACTCCTTGGGGGAGGCCGCCCAGGCGGCCGCCGTCAGGCCAGCGGCCGTGGCGACCATGGTGGCCGCGGCCCGCCACTCCCGGCGCACGAGGAAGACGAGGATGGCGATCGCCGGGGTGAGCTTGATCGCCGCTGCCACGGCGCTGCCCACGCCCCGCCAGCGCGAGCCTGCGGGCACCACGAGCAGGTCGAGCGCGACGAGCATCATGAGGATCGCGTTGATCTGCCCGTACTCCATGGTCTTGTCCAGCGGCTCGGCCACGAGGCAGCCAGCCAGGCCGAGCCAGACCCCGCCGCCCCAGGCAGCCCGGCCGCGCGCCCCCAGGCAGCGCAGGCCCGCCCAGGCGGTGACCGCCGCCGCCCAGGGCGTGACCGCCGTGAGCAGCACCTGCGCGGCGCGATCGGTGAGGAGCAGCAGCGGGGTGAGCACCCACGCGGCGAAGGGCGGGTAGGTGAAGGGCCACACCTTCTGCCCGGGGTTGGCGTACCAGTCGTAGAGGGAGCCGCCCGCGTGCCACTGCGCCACGGCGTGGTAGTAGATCCACGCGTCGAGCTTGAACGAGGGAACGAGGTTGTCCCACAACTGGTGGACGGGGATGAGGAGCAGTCCCAGGCAGCCCAGGATGAGGAGGGCGGGGGAGCGGAGTGCGGCGTCCAGCGCGCGCTGGTGCGAGACTCCCCTCGCCGTGGAGCCGTGCGGGGCTGAGGTCATGCGTGCTTCTCCAAATCGGTTCTCGCCTTGGCGGATCGCAGCGTCGGCAGCCCGACGATGGTAGCGAGGACTCCCATCCAGGCGAAGCCCGCCACGAGGAGATACCCGCCATGGGAACCGGTGCGGTCGATCGCGTAGCCCGCCACGAGAGAGCCCAGGGACACCCCCATGTTGAGCGCGGTGCCCACCCACGCCAGGCCCTCGGTCAACTGCGCGGGGGAGACAGTCACCTGGACGATGTTGTTGCCGATCGTCACCGTGGGGGCGATCGCCATCCCGGTGATGGCCATGACGACGGCGATCGACACCAGCCCCGGCATCATCGGCAGCGCCGAGCAGCCGACCGCCAGGCCCGTGACGCCCGCAAGGAGCTGCTTCCACAGCGGCCAGCCCCAGGCGCGCGCCCCGAAGGCCAGTGCGGCGCTGAGCGAGCCCACTGACCACGCGGCGAGCACGATGCCCGCCGCCGAGGGGTGCCCGAGCTCCTTCGCGATGGCGACGGCGGCGACGTCGTTCGCCCCGAACAAGCCGCCTGTGAACATGAACACAGCGATGACCACGAGGACCGCCCCGTGGCGCAGCACCGGGGTCTGAGAGGCCGTCGCGTCCGCGGCTCCCGCCGCGGCGCCACTGTTCCCGCCTCGCCCGCGACGGGCGCGGGGATGGGCCGGGGGTTCCGTGGCCCTTTGGGACAGCAGCCAGGCCCCGCCGCCGGTCTGCAGCAGCGCGCAGGCGATGACGCCCGAGGCGGCGGGCAGCGCCGGAGCGGTGCTCAGCGCCGTCGCCAGGGGCGGCCCGACGACGAAGGCGACCTCGTCGAGCGCCGCCTCCAGGGAGAAGGCCGTGTGGAGGTCCTGTGGGGTGGACAGGACGACGGTCCAGCGCGAGCGTGCCAGCGAGCCCATCGACCCGGTGAAGGCGCCCGCCACCGCCGCCAGGACGAGGGCCGCGGGCAGGGGAGCTCGCGTGGACAGGCAGGCGATGAGCGCCGCCAGCGCGCCCGCGGAGATGACCAGTGCCGGGCGCATGACGGCGGCCTGGCCCCGGGCGTCGACCTGCCGCGCCAGGAGCGGCGAGCCGATCGCCTGGGCGACGACGAGGGCCGCGCTGACGGCGCCCGCCGCTGAGTAGGAGCCGTAGACCTCCTGGACGGTGAGGATGAAGGAGATCCCCAGCATCGACATGGGGAATCGGGCGATGAGCGCCGCGCTGGAGAAGCGCAGGGCGCCGGGCTGGCGCAGGATCCGGCGGTAGGACGGCATGCGTGGATGGTAGACGCGGGCGCTCCACGCCAGTCCCGGCGGCGCGGCGCCGCCGCTGGCTCAGTTCTTCGAGGTGCTCTGGATGGTGTCGCGGGACATGGTGAAGCCCTTGCCGGTCACCTGGCTCCAGCAGGAGATCCCGGACTCCGAGGAGGTGCAGGCGTAGTCGCCGTGCTTCGCCGAGGCGCCGTAGTTGAGGGTGACGCCCCCGCCGGAGAAGGAGGTCGCGCAGTTCCCGGTGGCCTCCCCGCTCCCGATGGTCGCCGTGTAAGGCGATGAGGTGCAGCTTCCCTGGGAGAAGGTGTGCTCCTTGATGGTGCAGCTCGCGCCGGAGTCGGACAGGGTGCAGGAGATATTGCCCGAGGGCGCGGTGAAGGAGGCGAGCTCGTTGGCGTCCGATGGCGCCGGGAAGGCCTTCTTGCCCGTCGCGGTCGCCGAGGCGCTGGCCGACGGCCTCGAGGACGCGCCATCGGAGGCCCCGCCGGACGCCCCGCCGTCCTGCGTGGGCGCGGACTGGCTCGTCTGGCCCCCAGCTCGGCTCGCCTTGGTGGCGTCATCGTCCTCGGCGAGGACCCAGAAGACGATCCCCCCGACGAGTGCGAGGACCACGACAGCCAGGAGCCACAGCATGATGTTGGAGCGCCGGTGGTCCTCAACGGGCTCCGGCTCCCCAACGGGGATCGAGGAGAGCGCATTCGGGTCATAGGGCTGCGCGTAGGGCTGCTGCCCCGCCGCGTACACGCCCTGCTGGTAGCCGGGCTGCTGGTAGGAGGGCTGGAAGGCCTGGGCGCCGGCCTGCTGCGCGGCCCAGGCGGGGTCCACCGGCGCTGTGGGCTGCGCCGGCTGCGTCGTCGGCGCGCCCTGGGTGGCGGTGGCGGGCGCGATCGCCCCGGGCATGACGCTCGTGCTCGGGCCGCTCGCGGCGGACGGGTCGATCGGGCTGATGGGGCTGACAGGGCTAGCAGTGCTGCTGCGGGAGGCCAGCGCGGCGTCGACGGCGGCGTCGCCCAGGGATCCCAGCCAGTTCAGCAGGTCCGGGTAGGTGTTCGGATTGCGCGCGACATACGGGCGCAGCCCCGGGTAGTTCTGAGCGAGCTCGTGCAATTCCGCCCAGGGGGTCGTGGGGTCCTGGGCGCGTGCGATGAGCTCGTCCTGAGCCTGAGACATGACGGTCCTTCAGCGGCGATCGAGGGCCGGGAGCCGCCGTGGGGAGGCTGGCATCCCGGAGTGCCGGGGGGCACTTGCGAGCGCGAGCCTACCTGAGAGACCCCTGATGACCATAGGGAGCGGCGGGGAACGGTATGGTCAGCCCCAGTGCGGGAACAAGGAGAGCAGGACCTACCGATGAGCGAGATCACTGATACGGTCGCCGAGGCGGCCGCGTCCCAGGTCCCCATCGTCGGCGCCGCCACCGACGTCGGACGCCTGCGCACCGCCAATGAGGACGGCTACCTGGCCCTGGAGCCCGTGTACGTGGTCGTCGACGGCATGGGGGGCCACACCTCTGGGCGCCTGGCCGCCCGTACCGCTCTGGAGCGGATCTCCGCCCTCGCCGGGGCCATCATCAGCGATGCCGCCCAGGTCATCGAGGCCATCGAGGCGGCCGGGGAGGATGTGGACGCGCTGCCCTCCACCGGCTCGCACCGCCCCGGCGCCACCGTCGCCGGCGTCGCCCTGCTCCACCCCGACGGCATCCCCGCCTGGCTCGTCTTCAACCTGGGTGACGCGCGCGTCTACCTCCTGCGCGACGGCCAGCTGCACCAGGTGACCACCGATCACTCCAAGGTCCAGGAGCTCATCGAGTCCGGCGAGCTCAGCCGCGCCGAGGCCCGCGAGGACTTCCGCAAGAACATCGTCACCCGCGCCCTGGGCGGGGGGCTGTCGGGCCCCTTCACGCCGAGCGCGCGCCTCCTGCCCGCCACCGGGGGAGAGCGCTTCCTCGTGTGCTCCGATGGTCTGAGCGATGAGCTTGACGACGATGAGCTCGCCCTCATCCTGGGCGCCGGCCTCACCCCGCAGCGCACCGCCGAGGCCCTCGTGGCGGCCGCCCTGGAGAACGGGGGCCATGACAACGCCACGGCGCTGGTCATCGACCTCGTCGAGCGCCCCTCGCTCGTCGGCGTCGTCACAGCGCCCGAGCCCGATGAGGACTTCGGTGCCGAGCGGGCCGGGGGAGGTGCGCTCGATGCCTCCGGCTGATGAGCGATCGAGCCCCGGGGCCCGTCCGATCGAGGGCGGCGCGGAGGCCGAGCGCGGCGAGGTGATCGTCGGGATGCTCGGCACGGCCCTCCTCGTCCCCGGCACCGCTGAGCACGTGGCCGCGGCGGTCCTCGCCGCCCTGGGCGGCCCCCTGGTGCAGGGGGACGACGGCGCGGTCAAGGGCGCCGCCGCCCAGGCCGCCATCTCCACCGGGCCCGAGCCCCCCGACGCCGACGAGCCCGACCACCTCGCCGCTGATGATGCGGCCAGCGCCTCCACCCCTGATGAGCCGACCTCCGCCTGGGACGTGCTCGCCGAGCTCGACGACGAGGACCTGCCCGCCACCGGGGTCTGGGAGGAGCCCGAGGACGAGGACGCCGGGCTCGCGACCGCCGAGATGCCTGAGCTGGCCACGGGCCATGAGGACGAGTCGGGCAGTTACGACCTCCTCGCCTCCTTCCCCGAGCCCGAGCCCGGCTCGGGCCGGCGCCGCCATCGCGCCTCCTCGGTGCCCACCGCCGGCAGCGCCTCCGTCAGCGGCCCCAGCGGGGGGAGTCCGGGAAGCGCGCCGGCGGCCAACACCCTGCCCTCGGCCGCCGTCGCCGAGGCCCTGGCGACGGCGATGGTCGGCGACGCCCGTCCCATCCTCGCCCTGCTGCGCCTGTCCACGGGCCAGGACATCCTCGTCCGCGCTGGCGGCGAGGTCGTGGTCGGCCGGGCGCCCCAGTCGACCAGCACGCGGGCGGCGCTCGTCGTCGTCCCCTCCTCCTCCCACATGGTCTCCCGCTCCCATGTGCGGATCACCACAGCCGGCTCCTCCGTCCTCGCGCAGGATCTGGACTCCTCCAACGGCACGACCCTCAACCGGCCCGGCTGCCCGGCCGTCCTCATCGCCGCGGCACTGCCCACGCCCTTGAGCATGGGGGACACGCTCAGCATCGGCGACGGCATCACGCTCAGGCTCGTCCCCCCGTCGACGCCGCCGATCGCGCCGCCGCCCCCGCCCATGCCGGCGCCGCCAGCGATGGCTCCCCCGGCAGCGGCGCAGTCGGCGGCCGCCACGCAGATACCCCAGGCGCCCCAGGCGCAACCCATGCCGCCGCTTGTATCCTCGTCATCTCCGACTCCGTGGGCCCCGTCACAACCATCGCCGCCCTCGATCCATCCATTCCAGCACTACCAGCAGTAAGCAAAGGATTCTCCCCATGACCAGCGACGCAACGTGGACGGAATCACTGCCCTCCGTCGACCCCGACCGCCCCGAGGAGCTCGTGCTCGACTTCTCCGGCGAGGTGCACAGGATCGGCCCGGACGAGACCTTCGTCATCGGCCGCGGCGGGGACCTCGACATCGATGACAACCCCTACCTCCACCGGCGCTTCATCGTCCTCGCCCGCGAGAACGGCCTGTGGTGGATCGCCAACGAGGGCTCGCGCCTGTCCGCCACCCTCACCGACGGCGACGGGCTCGTCCAATCCCGCCTCGCCCCCGGCGCGCGCATGCCCCTGGTCTTCCCGCGGATCATCCTCACCTTCTCCGCTGGCCCCACCACCTATGAGATCGACCTCATCACCGCTGGCGAGGACCATTTCGCGGGGATCGACGGCGCCCGGCAGTCCACCGGCCAGACGACGATCGGCGTCACCCCGATGACCCGCTCCCAGCTCCTGCTCATCCTCGCCCTGTCAGAGCCGGTGCTGCGGCGCGCGGGCACTGGCGCCGCCGAGATCCCCTCCTCGCAGGCCGCCGCCGCGCGCCTGGGCTGGCCGATCACCAAGTTCAACCGCAAGCTCGACAACGTCTGCGAGAAGCTCGACCGCGTCGGCGTGCGGGGGCTGCGCGGGGGGCGCGCCGAGGGCGCCGCCTCCAACCGCCGCACCGCGCTCGTCGAGCACGCCGTCTCCACGCTCATGGTCACCGCCGAGGACCTCCCCATGCTCGACGACGAGCTGGCCGCCAACCGCGCCGCCGCCGTCGCCCCCGTGACCACCGCTCCGACGAAGGTCGACGGCGCCGCGAAGGGGGCGGGAGCCGACCGTGGCTGAGACCTCCTCGCTCGCGTCGTCCCTGACACCCTCCCCCTCCTCGTCCTCCTCAGCCGCCCCCGGCCCCGCGCCGCGCCGCCGGGCACTGGCCATCACGGCGGTCTGCCTCGTCGCGCTGCTCGCCGTCGGGAACTTCGTGGCGCGGCCCGCCCTGGACTCCTACCTCTCTGGGCGCGTGGCATCCGCCATCCGCCAGGCGCTCCCCGGCCTGGACAAGGGCGCCTCCATCACCACCGGGGACGACCTCGTCCTCCAGCTCATGCACGGCCGGGTCGACTCGATCGCCATCGACGCCTCCCGGCTCGACCTCCCGGTGAAGGCGGACACTGCCAGCACTCTGAGTGTCAACGACGTCCACGTGGACCTGACCGGCGTGAGCACCTCCCGCCCGCATCGCGCCAGCAGCGTGCGCGCCATGGGGATCATCGACTGGCAGGGCGCCACCGACCTCGTCACCACCGCCAACATCAACCCCGCCGACGTGACGGTCGACGTCGTGCGCCCGGGCACGGACACGGACCCCGGAAGCGCCCGGGCCTCCGGCGTCGGCTACGGCTCCGCCTTCGAGATCGTGTTCGAGCCGAGGGTCAGGGACGATGGCGGCCTGAGCATCACCGTCAGCTCGGCGAAAGCGGACGGGGTCGAGGTGCCCATTGACGGTCCCGACTCCGAGGGCGGCAGGATTCTCTCGCTGCTGGGCATCCCGATCGACGGCGCCGAGATCACCGCCGACCAACTGCCCCAGGGCTTGAGGATCGACCAGGTCATGGTCACCGACAACGGCCTCAAGATCTCCCTCACAGGCAGCGACGTGACGATGAGCGAATGAGGCGAGCAGGAGCGGGCATGACCGACGAGGACCGGGACGACCACAAGGATCACAGGGAGCACAGGGGCGTCATCAGCACGTGGATCCCTGAGGATCCTGACGGCGCTCACGGCGCGGACGGGGCCATGGCTCCCGACGTCGATGACGCTGAGGATCCCGGCGAGGCCGAGCAGGCCACTGGGGCTGAGCTGGCGGGCGACGGCGCGGGGGCCGAGGCGCCCGAGGAGGGGACTGGGGAAGAAGCTCCGACCCCAGAGGCGCTGGACGGCGCCGACGAGGAGCCCCGGCGCCGCTTCCTGACCTGGCGGCGGGGGATCGCCGTCGTCGTCATCCTGGCGGCGCTGGCGGGCCTGGCCGCCGTCGGGGCGGAGCACCACGCGCGCCGCGAGGTCACCTCCCAGGTGCTCGGCTCCGTCCACGGGTTCTCCTCGGACGCCCGTCTGAGCTTCAACGGGCTCGTCCTGCCGCAGGTCATGCGCGGTGAGCTCGACGAGCTCAGTATCACCGCCTCCACCTTCACCATCCAGCGCGGCGGGGCCGCCGCTCCCCAGACCACGGCGCCTGCCCCGCAGCCGACGCCCGAGCCGACACCCGAGGAGAAGGGCCTGTTCAGCGGGCTCGTCGATCTCATCACCGGCGCTCAGGAATGCACCACTCCCGCGGCCGGGGACCCGGCCGCGATCCAGAGCGCGCAGCTGAGCAACCCTGTCCTCACCGTTGAGGGGCTGAGCACGTCGGGCGCGCACCGCGCGAGTCATGTCGCCCTCAGCGGAACACTGTCGTGGGCCGAGCTCGACCGCATGACGGGGCTCGTCGTCCTCGGCGTCTCCTCCCCGTCCTCATCAGCCCTCCAGCCCGCCACGGCCGACTCTCCCGGCACGGCGCTGCTCAGCGGGACGGTCTGCGGCCAGAGCGTGGGCGTCAACCTGGAGCCGGCCGTCACCGAGGCGGGTGGCGCGAGCCTGACCATCACGAGCGTCTCGTGGGCGGGCAGGGAGATCCCCGCCGATCAGAGCTTCGGCGGCAAGACGGCGCTGGAGTGGCTGGGGATGAGCACGTCGTCGATCGAGCTGCCGGTCGATGCCCTCCCGGCCGGGTACCGGGTCACCAGCGCCCAGGTGGGCACCGACGGCATCGACCTGCGCATCGAGGCCTCCGACATCGACCTCTCCGCCCCCGCCCCCGCCTCTTCATCCTCCCCCTCATAGCCCCTCCCTATATCCGAGACCGGGCGAACAGCACCGCGAAACCGGGCGGTTATCCACAGGCTCAGTCGTCCCCGGAACAGTCAGTGCCTCTGTGGTTCCTTCAGAACCGGTCTCGGCGTGCTGTTCGCCCGGTCTCGCGGGGAAAGAACTCCTGGATGGGGCGGGAATGTGGGTGAGGATACCCATCGCCCGAGGTATCGTCCCCGCGCGGCTCCGTTATAGCCTGCGTGCGGCAGAGCGCCGACCACCACCTCATGAGGAGACCGATGAGCACCGACCCCGCGCAGCACCGACAGCCCGCTGGTCCTGCCGCGGGCGGGCCGTTCAGGGGCGCCGTGCCCCCCGTCGACGGCGCGGCCGCCGCTGCCGCTGGATCCGCCCCCACGCCGGTCTCCCACCGGCCCTCCTCCCACCAGGCCGCTCAGCCCGGCGCCATCCCAGCCGTCCCGCCGATGCCCCAGGCGCCGTCGCAGGCCCCGCAGGCGGGGCAGCCCCAGCAGGCCCCGCAGCCCCAGCAGGCCCCGCCCTCCATCGCCCCCGGCTCGCGCCGCGACATCCGCCCCGCCCCCGGCGAGATCCCGCAGTCGGGCACTGTCCCCACCGTCCCCCGCGAGCACGCCTACCCCGCGCCCACCGGCCCCCTGCCCACGCGCGAGGCCCTGCGGGCCGAGGCCGCCCGCTCCTCCCGCTCCCGCCACCCCGAGGAGGACGTGGAGCGCGCCGAGGCCCTCATCAAGCGCATCCACCAGGTCTTCGAGCAGCGCCTCGTCGGCCAGGAGCGGCTGCGCCTCGCGCTCATCTCCACGCTCATCGCGGGCGGCCACATCCTCCTGGAGTCGGTGCCCGGCCTGGCCAAGACCACCGCCGCGCAGACCCTCGCCTCGGCGGTCTCCGGCTCCTTCACGCGCATCCAGTGCACCCCGGACCTCATGCCCAACGACATCGTCGGCACCCAGGTCCTCCAGTACCAGACCGGCGAGATGACCACTCAGCTCGGCCCGGTCCACGCCAACATCGTCCTGCTCGACGAGATCAACCGCTCCAGCGCCAAGACCCAGTCGGCCATGCTCGAGGCCATGCAGGAGCGCCAGACCTCCATCGGCGGCGTCGTCTACCCGCTGCCCCACCCCTTCATGGTGCTCGCCACCCAGAACCCCATCGAGGAGGAGGGCACCTACGTCCTGCCCGAGGCCCAGATGGACCGCTTCCTCATGAAGGACGTCCTGAGCTACCCCAAGCCCACCGAGGAGGTCGACGTCCTGGATAAGATCTCCAAGGGCGCCTTCGAGGAGCCGCTGCGCGCCGAGCCGATCAGCACCGACGACGTCGAGTGGCTCCAGGGCGCCGTCGAGCGCGTCTACGTCGACCCCGTCATCAAGCAGTACATCGTCGCCGTCATCAACACCTCCCGCGGCGGCGGCCCGCGCCCCGTGCCCGGCCTGGAGCGCCACGTGCGCGTCGGCGGCTCGCCGCGAGGCTCGATCGCCCTCATGCGGGTCTCCCAGGCCCTCGCGCTGCAGGCGGGCCGGACCTACGTCACCCCCGACGACGTCGGCCTGCTCCGCCACGCCGTCCTGCGCCACCGCCTCGTGCTCACCTATGACGCCCTCGCCGATGACATCGCCCCCGAGGCGATCATCGACGCGGTCTTCGCGGCGGTCCCAACGCCGTGAGCCGTCAGTCCGCTCCGAGCGCCGTCGAACTGCCGGCGGAGCCCACGCAGCGCGGCTCGCGCCTGGCCCGCGTGCGGGGGCGCCTGTCCCTGCCCACGCTGCGCCGCGCGACCGGCCTGCTCGACGGCCGGCACAAGTCCGTCCTCCTCGGCCACGGCCAGGACTTCGACGACCTGTCCGCCTACCGCCCCGGCGACGACGTGAGCGACATCGACTGGAAGGCCTCGGCGCGCATCGGCCAGCCCGTCATCAAGCGATACCAGCGCGAGTCCAACCTGCCTCTCGTCCTGGCCATCGACACCGGCCGGACCATGGCCGCCCAGGCCCCCAGCGGCGAGGACAAGCGCGAGCTCGCCCTCGCCGTCGCCGAGGTCATGGCCTACCTCGCCCGCCTGCGCGGCGACTCGGTCGCCCTCGTGGCCGGGGACGCCTCCCGGATGGTCTCCCGGCCGCCCCGGGCGGGCGCCGAGCACGCCGAGACGATCCTGTCGCTCGTCGCCCGGCAGTACTCCGCCCTCACCACCGGCCCCGATGGCTCGAACAACTCCGACGGCGGCACCGGCGCCGCCGCGAGGGCCGGCCAGGTGCGGGTCGGCCAGGTCTCGCCCCGGCGGGCCAGCGGCGCCGCCATCGGCGAGCTGGCGCCCGGCGCCCCCGCCTCCGACCTGCCCGGCCTGCTCGGCAAGGTCATCAGCCTCCACGGGCGCCGCAGCCTCGTCGTCCTCCTGACTGACACCTCCCACCCGGACGCCACCGCCCACGACCAGCTCCGCAGGCTGTCGGCGCAGCACGAGCTCGTCGTCATCCACATCGCCGACGACGCCCCCATCACCGGTGATCCCGGCGCGGTCCGCGACGTCGAGATGGCGGAGGACCTGCCTGCCTTCCTGCGCTACGACACCGCCCTGGGAGCGCAGCTCGCCCGCGCCGACGCCGCCCGGCGGGCCAGCGTCACGGCGCTGCTGGACTCACGGCGCATCGAGCACGCCGTCGTCGCCTCCGATGAGACCCTCGTCGACTCCATCGCCGAGGTCCTGGGCCGCCAGCGCCTCGCCACGGCCCGAAGGAGGCGATGAAAGTGGAGCTCAGCCCCCCGCAGCTCATGCCCACCTGGATGGCGGTCACCGCCGTCGTCATCCTCCTCCTCGCCGTCGCCGGATTGCTCTGGTCGTTCCTGAGCCACCGGGTCCGCGACGGCTACATCAGCGACATCCCCATGGCACCCGGGGAGCGCCGGCGCTGGATGAGGCTCGTCGAGCGCGCCGCGAAGAAGTACGACGCCGGCCAGATCGGCCTGCGCGTCCTGCACCTGGAACTGGCCTCGGCGCTGCGGGGCTTCGGCTCCGAGCGCAGCGGCGAGGACCTGACCACCGCCACCGTCACGGAGATCATGGACATGTCCGCCTCGACCGAGTCCGAGGACATCGCCACCCGGCTCGAGCGCGCCCGGACCGCCTCGCAGCCCCTGGACACCGATCCCCTTGGGCACGTCGGCGAGCTCCTGGCGATCTGGGAGCAGCCCTCCTTCGACCGCGACTCCGACGCCGCCGCCGCCCAGGCCATCGAGCACGCGAGGGAGGTGGTCTCCCGATGGTGATGCCCTGGCTCCCCTGGTTCCTCGTCGGCGCCGCCGCGCTCATCGTCGGCATCGCCGCGCTGCGCGCCGCCCGCAGGGGCGACCGCGCCCCGGCCGGCCCGACCCGCCGCGTCGCCAACGCGATGCCCCTGCTGCGCTCGCCCGCCGTCCTGCGCCGCCTGCGCCGCCGCCGCGCCCTCCACGCCCTCCTGGGCGCGCTCATCATCGTGGCCCTGGCCTCCTCGGCCTTCCTCGCCGGCCGCCCCGTGAACAAGGACGTGCGCAACGACGCCCTGGCCAGCCGCGACATCGTCCTGTGCCTGGACGTCTCGGGCTCCATGCTCGGGCTGGACTCCCAGGTGCTGGACACCTACACCGAGCTCATCGACTCCTTCAACGGGGAGCGGGTGGCCCTCATCGCCTGGAACACGACGGCGCAGACGATGGTGCCCCTCACCGACGACTACGAGACGCTCAAGACCGAGATGGGCAAGATCACGGACCTCCTGGACTCCGCATCCTCCAGCCTCTCCGCGGCGCGCAGCCGCTACCTGCGGATGTTCTCAGGCACGATGTCGGAGAACCTCGACGCCTCCTCGCTGGCCGGGGACGGCCTGGCCTCCTGCACGCAGGCCTTCGACAACTCCGGTGCCGCCAGCGCCGATGAGCGCCCCCGCTCCATCATCCTGGCCACCGACAACCTCGTCTTCGACGACGCCAATGTCCAGATCTACTCCCTGCCCGAGGCCGCCGAGCTCGCCACGAGCAAGAAGATCCGCCTGTTCTCCATCTACGGCTACGACGACGAGCTCGACTATGGCGACGTCGCGGGCCAGGTCGAGTCGGCCCGCGCCGAGCTCGAGAAGGCGACCGAGGACAACGGCGGCAAGTTCTACCAGGTGGGGGACTCCGGCACCGCCGGGCGGATCGTCAAGGAGCTGGAGAAGACCCAGGCCCAGGAGTACAGCGCTGACAATGAGGTGCGCCTGACGGACACCCCGCGGGCGGGCGCCGTCTGGCTGGTGCTGGCCGCCGGCTCCCTGCTGCTCATCGCCGCCTGGAGGCGCGCATGACACTCCACCCCCTGCTCGGATGGCCCCTCACCATCCTCGTCGCGCTCATCGGCCTCGGCGCCATCGTCCTCAACTGGTGGCGCCTGCGCCCGGCCCGGCCGCGCCCGGCCGCCCCGTCGTCCCCCTACGGCGCGCAGGGCGCGGGCCTGCCCCCGCTGGGGACCAGCACCACCAGCGAGGCGCCCGCGCGCCGCCCGCTGTCGCGCTCGGCGCGCCTCGTCATCGCCCGCCGGGCACTGCTCGTCGTCACGCTCGTGCTCATGCTCGCGGGCCCCAGCACCTACGAGTACGACCAGCGGGTATCCTCCACCACCGAGGTCTACCTCGTCGTCGACCGCACCGGCTCGATGGCCGCTGAGGACTGGGCCGGGGGCTCGGGCACCCGGCTCGACGGCGCGCGCGCGGACCTGGAGGCGATCCGCAAGGCCCTGCCCGAGGCCCGCTTCTCCATCCTCGCCCTCGACTCCACGGCGGCCAGGGAGATGCCGCTGAGCACGGACACCACGGCCGTCGACTCCTGGATCGCGACGCTCCACCAGGAGGTGACGAGCCGGTCCACGGGCTCCTCCCTCGAGCGCATGCTCCCACTGCTCTCCGCCACCCTCACCGAGGCCAAGCAGGCCGCCCCGCAGGACGCCCGCATCGTCTACATCCTCTCCGACGGCGAGGCCACCGACGACGGCGCCGGCGCCAAGGACGCCGCGTCGCAGGGCCTGGCCTGGAAGGACCTCGCCCCCCTCGTCGACGGCGGCGCGGTGCTCGGCTACGGCACCACCGAGGGCGGGAAGATGCGCGAGTACGACGGCAGTACCACCCCCGCGGACCAGATGCCCTACATCAAGGAGCAGGGGCAGACCGCCGACGCCGTCTCCGTCCCGGACACCCAGGAGCTGCAGACGGTGGCGACGGACCTCGGCCTGTCCTACTACCAGCGCGACGGCGAGGGCGACGACCCGACGAGCGCCTTCACGAGCATCGACATCGAGCAGATCCTCTCCGACGGCCACCACGGCAAGCGCTCTAGCCGCTACCTCACCTGGCCCCTGGCGCTCGTCGCCTTCGCGCTCATGACGTGGGAGGGCGTGGCGCTCGTGAGATCCGATATCGAGGTGCGCCGCCTGGCGCGGGCAGGAGGCCGCTGATGAGAGCGCGCACGCCGATGCCGCGGCGCCGCCGCCTGCTGATCGGGCTCAGCCTCAGCTCGATCCTGCTCATCGTGGGCCTGTGGTTCGCCGCGGTGTCCACGGGCACGACGCTGGCCAACCGCTCCCTGTACGCCGGCGACTACTCCACCGCCGTGGACCGCTACCGCATGGTGCGCACGATCAACCCGTGGGTGCAGGGGTGGCGGGTGCGCTACAACCTGGGCACCGCCGAGCTGCTCGCGGGGGACTACAACGCCTCCATCGCCGACCTGGAGTCCTCCCTGCCCGATGCCCCCCAGGAGGTCATCGACGTCGCCTACGACACCGAGGGCAACGTCCTCCGTGAGCGCACCGGCGTGTGCATGACGCGGGTCAACCTCTTCGTGGCGCATATGGCCCTGGCGGGACAGGCGCAGGAGTCGGGGGACACCCAGGCGGCCGAGGCGCAGGTTGCGGCCGCGAAGGAGGCCGCGGGCGACTGCGAGGTGCCCCCCGTGGACTCCCCGCAGCCCCGGCCGACGACGCCGCCCACCCAGACCCCGACGCCGACGCCCTCGCCCACTCAGACGCCGAGTCCGGGGGCCTCCGACTCGCCGTCGCCGGGCGCCTCGCAGAGCCCCAGTGGCGATCCGACCGCCTCGGGCTCCTCGTCGCCGACGCCGAATCCGACCGCCTCCGGGTCGAGCCAGCCCACCCCGGGGAAGAGCGGCTCACCCAGCCCGACGCCCACCGAGGGCCAGGAGAAGGAGAAGAAGCTCCAGCGCCGCAACCAGGGCAGTGAGGGCCCCACTGGGGGAGTGGATGGCGGGGCCAAGCGCCGCTGGTGAACGGCCCGGCCGGGGCCCTCAGCCAGCGGCGGCGCGCCCGCGCCGCGCCGGCTCATCCTCTGTGGCGTGGGTGCGGCGGATCGCCGGAACCGGGTGGTCCGGGATCTGTGCCCCGACGGCGCGCAGCACGAAGACGTCCAGGGCGTCGAGGTAGGCCACCCGCTCCGCCGGGTCCTGCGGCGTGGGGCGCCCGCCCATGACGCAGGCGTTGAGCAGGGGGATGAGCATCGCCGGGTCCTGCTGGGGGATGAGATCCGCGTCCATGGCGTCGGTGAGGATCGAGGCGAGCATCTGGCTGATGAGCCCGCCGTGGGAGCGCAGCCGCCCGGCCGTGCCGCGCGAGACCGAGCTCGACAGCGGGCCGGTGGACGGGAAGTGGAAGTGGCGCTTGAGGAGGGCCTGCTGGCGCACGTACACGCGCAGTCGGTCGATGGGGTCCTCGATCCCGGCCAGGGCGGCGGACAGCTCCTCGGAGTAGCGCACCACCTCGTGCTCCATGAAGGCCAGGAGCAGGTCCTCCTTGTCGGCGAAGTGGTTGTAGACCGCCGTGCGGCCCACCCCGGCGTGCGCGGCGACGTCCGAGAGCGTGATCTTCTCGAAGGACCGCTGGGTCATGAGCATGGACAGGGAGTCGAAGAGCGCGCCCCGCGTGCGTTCCCGGTGCTCAGCGAGGCTGCTTCCCATGATCTTCGGCATGAGGCCAGCCTAACTCATGAACTGACATCGCGGAGATTGATGTCAGAAAGTGCAGGTTGTCTGATGTGTCGCCTCTCGATCATCGCGCGGACCTCGCGCAGGATCGGCAGATCGGCCGGCAGCCAGGGGAGGGTGTTGAGGTCCTCCAAGGCCACCCAGTCCAGTGACTGGTGCGACTGCCCGCATCGAGGCGGTCGGCCGCCGTCGGGCTCGGCGAGCCAGACCCGCATCCGGTGACCGTTCATCGCCGCCCACGCCGGGGCGTCGTCCCCCGGGCGCTCCGGCATGGCCGGGGGAGGGGGCACTGCCAGCCCGGCGGGCGGGACGACCTCGGCTCCCAGGCGCGCCGATGCCCCGATCTCCTCGACCAGCTCTCGGGCGAGCGCGTCCATTGGCTCCTCCCCGACCTCCACCTTGCCGCCCGGCAGCTCGTACTGGCCCGCGTGCTCGGGAGGGTAGGAGCGCGCGGCGCAGAGCAGCGACGCCGGGCGGGCGAGGGAATCCAGGATGGCGGCGGCGACGACGAGGCGGCCAGGAGGCGGGACGCGGCGTGCGGGAGCGCTCATGCGCCGACTGTAGATCCCCGGTCCCGGCCGAGGGGACCGCTCTGCCCAGCCCTGCTCTCCCCTGCCCTGCCGATGAGCGCACAGGGCGCGCATAGCCCTATGGGGCACAATCCCACCCGTGACTATCAGTGGGTTCCTCATGGACGCCGTCGACCGGATCCTCCCCTCCACCGCGCCCGACCCGGCGGCGATATGGCCGGGGATCCTCCTGCTCGTCGTCGTCCTGGCCATGCCGACGGCGCGGCGCTGGGGGCGCGCGGCGGTGACCGTTATCCATGAGGCTGGGCATGCCGGTGTCGGCATCCTCGTCGGCCGGCGCTTCGAGGGCTTCACCGTGGACGCCCGGCTCGGGGGCCGCGCGGTCACCAGCGGCCGCAGCCGGGGACCGGGGAGGATCGCCACCGCGTGGGCGGGCTACCCGGCGCCCGCGCTCATCGGCTGTCTCCTCGTGCAGGCGGCACTGGGCGGCTGGGTCGGCCCGATCCTCACCCTCGCCCTCATCGCCGAGCTCGTGCTGCTCATCAAGTCCCGCTCGGCGCGCACCCTCGGGCTCGTCCTCCTCGTCATCGCCGCCACCGCCGCCCTGTGGTGGGCGGGCTCCAGCGCCGTGTGGGTGGGCCCGCTGGCCCTCGCCCCGCGCGACGCCCTCACCGCGGGGGCCGGGCTGGTCCTCCTCCTGGGCGCCTGGGACGCGCTGCGCGACGTCGCCGCGAGCCGCGACCCCCACCAGGACCACGGCTCACTGGCCGGGCTCACCGGCCTGCCCGGCTGGTTCTGGCTGGGAACCTGGTGGCTGGTGATCGCGGCCGCCACGGCGTGGTCGGCCTGGAGGCTCGTCCGCGGTGCCGGATGGGTGTAGCGGGCTCGTCGGTGTGATCGGCCTGGAGGGAGCTGGAACGAGCCGCGCGGTGATGACGCGCTCGGCGTGACGCAGTGGCACACTTGGTCCTGCTGGCCCATCTGCCCCATCGGTTGTCCTGGAAGGAGCATCGAGCATGTCCCGCGCCCCTCTTGTCGCCCGCGCCCTCCTCGCCGGGCCGTTCATCCATGGTGGCTGGACCCAGATCGGTGGCGCTGACGCCCTCGTCCGCCAGGCCGAGCCCCTCGCCGAGGCCCTCAACGCCTCCGCCGGGCCCGCCGTCGAGGCCGTCCTCGGCCGCGAGGCCACGGGGCGGGACCTCGTCCTGCTCAACGGCGGCGCGATGATGGCGGGCGGCGCCGCGCTGGTCGCGGGCGTGGGCACGCGCTGCGCCGCGGGTGGCCTCATCCTCGCCCTCATCCCCACCACCCTCCAGGGCCAGGCCTTCTGGAAGGAGGAGGGCTTCAAACGCTCCCAGAAGCTCCAGGGGGCGCTGACCAACGGCGCTCTCATCGCCGGCCTGACGGGCCTGGCGCTCCGGCGCTCCCGCCGTCGTCGCTGATCGCCCCGGCTCGTCCTTCAGCGCTCAGGCGAGGCCGAATCCCTGCTTGGAGGCGGCAGCGCGCATCTCATCGCGGCCGTCCATGTACATGCGGCTCGAGGCCCGCAGCACCGCCTCGCGCCAGGAGCGCCCATCCAGTCCCTGCGAGGCGCGGAACGCGCCGTAGGCCTCCTCGTAGGCTGGCAACCAGGACTCCAGCGCTGGCGCGGGATCGAGGTTGCGCCGCACAACGGCGGCCTGCGCGGGCCGGGGGTGGACTCCGCCGAGGCGCTCGGGGGCGGGGTGCCCGAGCGCCAGGCCGACCACGACGTAGGAGTGAGGCGGCAGCCCGAGGAGGTCGCACAGGGCGGCCTCCAGGTTGCGCATCGAGCCCAGGTAGCAGGTGCCCAGCCCCATCGACTCCGCGGCGACCACCGCGTTCTGCGCCGCCATGGCGGCGTCGACCGAGACGGTGAGGAAGGAGTCGAGGTAGTCCAGGGTCCCGGTGTCGGCGCCCGCGGCGGCCATGATCTCCTCGTTGCGCGAGGCGTCGGCCACCCACAGCAGGACGGTGGGCGCCTGCCGCATGAACGCGAAGTTCTCCGACTGGTTGGGGGAGTCCGCCAGGTCCATGATCCGGGCGCGCAGGGCGTCGTCGTCGATGACGATGACGCTCCACAGGTGCAGGTTCGACGACGTCGGCGCGGACTGCGCGGCGGCGATGACCGTGGCGAGCTCGCGCTCGGTGAGGGGTGTGGGGGTGAAGGCCCGCACGGAGCGGTGGGCCAGCATGGTCTCGACGGCGGGAGTCCACTCCAGGTCATCGGGCCGGGGCTGGGCGCCGTAGCGCTCGGAGAGGTACTGGTCGTGGCGGACGTCGTCGCTCAGTGGCTCGGCGGTGGGGGAGGGGCTGGCTTCATCGCTCATGCGCTTATCGTGCCAGGGACTGGGCGACTGAGTCGCCCGGTGGAGCGGATGACGGGAATCGAACCCGCGCTATCAGCTTGGGAAGCTGAGGTTCTACCATTGAACTACATCCGCAGATGCTCACCGTGAGGTGCGCGGGAAGCAGCATACCCCACTGCGGCGCCCATGTGGAATCGTGCTGCTGTGGCTCCTGTCGGCGGCGCCCGGTCGCCGCGCCTGGCACAATCGTCCCGTGCTCCTCTCCGACCGTGACATCCGCGCCCAGCTCGACGCGGGCCGTGTGCTCCTCGACCCCTGCGATCCCGACATGATCCAACCGGCGTCCATCGACATCCGACTGGATCGCTCGTTCCGGCTCTTCGACAACCACCGCTACCCGGTCATCGACCCGGCCATCGAGCAGGATGGGCTCACCCACCTCATCGACGTCGGCCCGGACGAGCCCTTCGTGCTCCACCCCGGCGAGTTCGTCCTGGGCGCCACCTACGAGCGCGTCACCCTGCCCGACGACGTCGCCGCCCGCCTGGAGGGCAAGTCCAGCCTCGGGCGGCTCGGGCTCCTCACGCACTCGACCGCCGGCTTCATCGACCCCGGCTTCACCGGCCACGTCACCCTGGAGCTGAGCAACACGGCCACCATGCCGATCAAGCTCTGGCCCGGGATGAAGATCGGCCAGCTCTGCTTCTTCCGCCTGTCCAGCCCCGCCGAGGCCCCTTACGGCTCGGGCGCGCGCGGCTCGCGCTACCAGGGGCAGCGGGGCCCCACGGCCTCCCGCTCGCATCTGAGCTTCGACCGCCTGCGCATCGAGGACGCCGGCCTTCCCTCCGAGGAGTCCAAGTGAGCGCCTCCTCCGGGGACCTGGCGGTCTCCCTGCCCGTCGACACCACGACCTTCACCGCCACCTCCATGATGCCGGTCGGCCTCGTGGACTCCCGTCACCTGCTCGTCCTGGCCGACGACGTCGCCGTGGAGGAGATCGAGGCCCTCGCCCTGTCCCTGGACGAGCACGCCGGCTGGGTGGGCGCCTCCCGCCTCCAGCTCTCCCCGGGCGCCGAGCTCCACGGCCCCTGGCCCCTCGACGACGATATGCGCCGAATGCTGGCCCTGCCCGACTGGGCCGCCCAGGTCATGCTCCTGGAATGCGCCCCCCAGCGCGCCGGCGCCCTGCCCCCGGAGCTGGCGGGTGTGGACCCGATGGCCGATGCCTTCCCCACGGCGATGCCCACCGGCGCCGAGCTCGTCGCCCTCATCCACCTGCGCGCCATCGCCCGCCGCCTCGCTGGCGCCATCCGCCTGGTCGACACGTCTCCCGACGACGGCGAGGCCCGCATCACACTCGTGGTCCCGGACCCGGAGTCCTCGGTCATGCTCGCCATCTACGCGCCGGTGTGGATCGCCCCCGACGCGCTGGCCGTCCTCCTCGACCCCATCGCGCCGGGCGCCGTGCCCGCCCTGGAGACCTCCGCCCCGCGCGGCGCCGTCGGATTCGACGCCCTGTCCCACACCGACCTGGAGCGCCTCACCGAGACCATCGGCGCCGACGTCCTCGATGAGGTCTGGCGGCGCACGGAGCGCGAGCGCGTCCAGGCCGAGCGCGAGGAGGCCGCGGCCCTGGCCGCCGGTGAGGAGCTCGTCGAGTACCGCGAGGGCTACGCCGTCGTCGCGCCGATCGATGCCGGGGCTCCCGGCTGGGGCGGCATTGAGGTTCGTGTCGAGGGGACGAACGAGCTGCCGATCGCCGTCCAGGGGGAGCCCTGGGTCGCCGACGGCGTCGTCGTCACCTCCGTGGTCTGGCGGCCGCTCGACATCGCGGACGCCCACGCCCTCACCCCCAGCCGCACCAGGCGGCGCGAGCGGGCCGCGGCGCGCGAGCTCATCGAGCAGGTGGCCGCCACGGTGGCCCGCGAGTCGGGCGGCGTCATCGTCGACGAGGACGGCTTCCTCGTCGGCCTCGACATCCTCTGAGGGAGATGGCGCCGCGTCCGCCCGCAGCCGCGGGCGCGGCTCTCTGGCAGGCTTTCTGACCTGTCTAGTTGTCATAGGTGCTGCTGAATTGACATCGATCCGATCCTGGGCGCTATCGTCGGGCTCGTCAGACATCTGACGCATCCAGTCCGCTAAGACCCCAGGCAGCGTTGCCGAGCACTGAACGGATCCCTTATGACAACTCGACACCCCCGCATCCCAGCACTCCTGGGAGCCGGTGCCATCGCGCTCACCGGTTTCATCATCGCCCCCACGGCCCAGGCGGCGAAGACCGCCGATGGCCTCATGGACATCGTCATCACCCACTCGGACGCCCATGAGAACGGCCTCTACGCCGTGGGTGACACCCTCAACTTCAACATCGACGTCACCAACCTCGCCACAGAGGCCCGATCCTTCACGGTCGATGAGACCAACCTGGGCGGGGATGTCAAGAAGTGCCGGTGGAGCCGCATCGACGCTGGCATGAAGAAGACGGACTGCGTGGGCTACGCCACCCACACCGTCACGGAGGAGGACCTGGCCGCCGGCTCCTTCACCCCCGAGATCTCCTACAAGACGCAGCAGCCCTCCTACCAGGGAGAGACGCTCAACACCCCCGAGACGATCCGCGGCGACGCCGTGGCCCTCAAAGCCGCCCCTCCCGGGGCCGACAAGCCCAAGGACCCGCAGGAGCCCGAGGAGGAGAAGGGCGACTTCCCCAAGGCCGGGCCCGCAGCGCTCCCGGACGCCTCGGCCAGCCTACCGGCCTCGATGAGCGACGGCGTTGCCGTCGCCACCGGCACCACCACGGACAACGTCCGCATTCCCGCCATCACCACCGCCCCCAACGGCGACCTGCTCGTCGCCTACGACATGCGGCCCACGGACAACGGCAACAAGGGCGGTGACTCGCCCAACCCGAACCACATCGTCCAGCGCCGCTCCACCGACGGCGGTGCGACCTGGGGCGCGCCCACCTACATCCACAAGGGCGTTGAGACCGGGGCCAAGGAGGGCTACTCCGACCCCTCCTACGTCATCGACGCCGAGACGGGCGCGATCTTCAACTTCCATGTGAAGTCCTTCGATGCCGGCTGGCGCGAGTCTCGCGCTGGCGCTGACCCCGCGGACCGTGGTGTCATCCAGGCCGAGGTCTCCACCTCCATCGACAACGGGCACACCTGGACCCACAAGGTCATCACCCCTGACATCACGAGCGACGCCTCGTGGATCTCCCGCTTCGCGGCCTCCGGCCAGGGCATCCAGATCCAGCACGGCGACCACAAGGGCCGGCTCGTCCAGCAGTTCACCATCAAGCTCAGCAATGGGACCGTCCAGGCGGTCTCGGTCTATTCGGATGACCACGGCGCCACCTGGAAGGCTGGGACCCCGGCGGGGACCGGCATGGATGAGAACAAGGTCGTCGAGCTCTCCGACGGGCGCCTCATGATGAACTCCCGGGTATCCGACAGCAGTGGCTACCGTAAGACCGCCATCTCCACCGACGGCGGCCAGACCTGGTCCGAGCCGGTCTCGGACAAGAATCTGCCTGACTCCGTGGACAACGCCCAGATCATCCGCGCCTTCCCGAACGCCGCGCCGGGCACGGACCGGGCCAAGGTGCTCCTGCTCAGCCACTCGCCGAACCCCGCGCCGTGGTCCCGCGACCGTGGCACGATCTCGCTGTCCTGCGACGACGGCGCCACCTGGACGGGGAAGGTCTTCCGCGCCGAGCGAGTCGGCTACACGACGCTGGCCGTGAAGTCCGATGGATCCCTCGGGCTGCTCAGCGAGGACGTCGACAACAGGACGATCGCCTACCGCAGCTTCTCCCTGGCATGGCTGGGCAGTGACTGCCCCGCGCTCAAGGACATCCCGAGCCCCGACCCGAAGCCCGAGCCCCCGGCTCCCGCCCCGAAGGCCGGCTGGGAGAAGGACGGAAACGACTGGCGCTACCGCAACGCCGACGGCAGCCTCGCCACCGGCTGGATCTGGGACGGCGCCTGGTACTTCCTCAAGGCCGACGGCCTCATGGCCACCGGTTGGGAGAAGGACGGGTCGACCTGGTACTACCTCAAGCCCAACGGCGCCATGCACGTCGGCTGGCACTGGGATGGGGCCTGGTACTACCTGACCTCCAATGGCGCGATGGCCACTGGCTGGGAGAAGGACCGGGGCACCTGGTACCACTTCGCCGACAACGGCAAGATGGAGACGGGCTGGGTGTGGCTGGCCGGCGCCTGGTACCACCTGAGCCGCAGCGGCGCGATGACCACCGGCTGGCTCCAGGACGGCGGATCCTGGTACTACCTCAAGGCGGACGGCGCCATGGCCACCGGCTGGATCACGGTGGGCCCGAGCCGCTACTACATGGACCCCACCACCGGGGCCTGGCGCGGCTGACCGCCTCTCGCGCTGCCTGACCGGGGCCCGCGCGGAACTGGGAGACCCCCAGTCCCGCGCGGGCCCCGGCGGCTGTCTCGGTCGATGTTCCCCGCGCGTCCTACCCGCGCTCGTGCGCGCAGGAGGCGGCAGTGCGGGCGCCAGTGGAGCCGCGCCGCCTCACCAGGCGGGCACGGGCGGCGTCGGCACGACGGTCGTCCCAGGTGAGACCGGTGAAGGCCGCCGCCGCGTCCAGCTCCGCGCTCCAGGCGGGGCGGGCCTGCCCGCGCTCGCGGCCGACCGCGAGGTAGCGGCGCAGCAGGCCCGCGCAGGCCAGGGCGTCGTCGAGCGCCGTGTGGTGGGCGGCGAGAGGCACGCCCGCCGCCTCGCAGCAGGAGGTGAGTCGGCGCGACGGCGTCGTGAGGTAGTCCCGGGCGCGGCGCATGGTGCAGACCTGGGGGATGGGGGCATCGGCGTCGAGCATCCCGAGGCCGCCCAGCGCGTGGCTGAGGAAGCCGAGGTCGAAGCGGGCGTTATGCGCCACGACCACCCGCCCGGCGAGGTCCCGGGCGATGAGGTCGGCCAGCTCGGCGATCCGGGGCGCGCCGGTGACGTCGTCGGGGGTGAGCCCGTGGATGAACGTGGGGCCGACCTCGCGGGCGCCGTCATCACCGGGACCGGGGTCGACCAGCGAGGTCCAGCTGCGCTCGATCTCGCCGCGCGCGTCGAGGTGGACGAGGCCGATCTCGAGGATCGCGTCAGCGCTCGGGGACAGCCCCGTGGTCTCCAGGTCCACGACGGCGTAGCCCGGCGCCATCTCAGGCGCCTGCGGCTGGGCGGAGGCAGTGCTGGACATGCTGGACATCTCCCGCATCGTATCCGCCCCTCCGTCTTGTTCCCCTCTCTCCCATCCCTCCACTGATACCGGGTGAACAGCACCGCGAAACCGGGCGATCAGCACGGCGAGATTGTGGGCGAGGGGCCTTCCCGCGCCCTCGCCCCGCAGAAACCGCCCCGCTAGAACGCGAGGATCTGGTCGCCCAGCGCGGTCCAGGCCTGCCGGTGCGCCTCCCCGAAGGGCTCGGCCCCGAGGAACACCGCCTCGCGCCCAGCCACGGGGTCCACCCAGAGGAAGGAGCCGGACTGGCCGAAGTGCCCGAAGGTCGCAGGCGAGTTCCCGGTGCCCGTCCAGTGGGGCTGCTTATGCCCCCGGATCTCCACGCCCAGGCCGAAGAGATTGGGATCCTGCCTCCCGTAGCCGGGCAGGACGCCGCTGAGCTCGGGGTAGACGGGGGCGCAGGCCTGCGCGGCGAGCCCCACCCCGAGCAGGCGCGGCGCGGCGAGCTCGCGGGCGAAGACCGACAGGTCGCGGGCACTTCCCTGCCCCGAGTGCGCCGGCGAGCCGGGGATGAGCACGCTCGCCATGCCCAGCGGTTCCAGGACGGTGGTCTCCACCCAGGTCTCCAGATCTGTCGCGGTGGCCTCGGCCAGGCGCCGCCCCAGGATCTCGATGCCCCGGTTGGAGTAGATGCGCCGCGTGCCCGGCGCGGCGAGCGCCTTGCCGGAGTCGGGGGCGACGCCGCTGGCATGGGAGAGCAGGTGGCGGATCGTCGCGCCCTCCAAGCCCTCCCCGGCGGGGTCGTCCAGAGAGAGCATCCCGCGCTCGACGGCGATGAGCGCTGACCAGGCGACGATCGGCTTCGTCACGGAGGCGAAGGGGAAAACGGCATCGACGTCGCCCTCCTCGACGATGATCCGGCCCCCCTCGGTGACGACGAGCGCCGTCGGGAAGTCGAAGAGCCCCAGTGCCGCCAGCGCGTGCCCGCTCATTGTCCGCTCCTATCCATTCCTGCTCGTTCCTGCCTCTGCCGTCCCGCGTCAGTGCAGGCAGAGCCGCTGGCGATGCAGGACATCGAGGATGGGCGCCTGCGCGGCCCGCCCCTGCCCGACCGCCCGGGCGATCTGCTCGGTGAAGGAGTCGACGCGGCGCGAGGCGTCCCGCAGGTCGTAGTACTCGGTGACGCGCTCGTCGTAGGCGGCCAGGTCGGCGTCGTGGGCCTCCAGCGCCGGATAGGAGTCGACGCCGACGGTGATCCCCTCGGGCAGGCGCGGCTTGTACTGCGGCTCCTGCGCCGGGCGGCCCACGAGGAGGCCGACGATGGGGAAGGTCCTCTCGGGCAGGCCCAGGGCGGTGATGAGCCCATCGGGGTCGCCGAGGATCGAGCCGAGGTAGCAGGTGCCCAGGCCCAGTGACTCGGCCGCCACCACGATGGACTGCGCGGCGATCATCGCGTCCTGGCAGCCCTGGAGGAAGGTGTAGGCGCGCTCCAGGGGCTCGGTCGAGGCCCCGGCGCGCTCGCGGATGACGGCGTTGCGGTGCAGGTCGACGACGAGCACGAGCAGTTCCCCGCGATCCCCGCCGACATAGGGCTGCCCGGAGGCGGCGTGGACGGCCTCGCGCACGGCGGCGTCACGCACACGGATGATCGTCACCTGCTGGAAGTAGGAGGAGGTCGCCGAGGCGCGCGCGGCGGTGAGGAGCGTCCGCATGACCTCCTCGCCCACCGGCTCGTCCGTGAACGCGCGGATGGTGCGGTGCGCCAGGAGCGTCCCGATCGTCTCGTTGCTGATGGGTGCCGTCATCGGCTCGCACAGCGCCCCAGACGCCCAGGATGCCGAGGGCGTCGCGGCGCTGGGGGAGCCGGCGGAGGAGGGAGACGCGGCCTGGGACGATGATGAGGGGCTCATGCCACGAGCCTAATCCGATGGCGGGCGCCGCGGGCCCTGGCGCCCGCCCGCCTGACCAGGCCCCGGCGCCGGGCCCGCCAGGCTGCCCGAGCCCCGCCGGCCCGGTCAGTCGAGGTCCACGATGACCGGCACGTGGTCGGAGGCGCCCTTGCCCTTGCGCTCGTCGCGGTCGATGAGCGCGCCGGTCACCCTCGCCTCGAAAGCGGGGGAGCCGTAGACGAAGTCGATGCGCATCCCCTCGTTCTTGGGGAAGCGCAGCTTCTGGTAGTCCCAGTAGGTGTAGTTGGCGACCCTCTCCCGGGTGGCCTCCACCATCCCGAGCCCCTCGAAGGCCCCGAAGGCCTCGCGCTCGGCGGCGGAGACATGCGTGGCGCCCTCGAAGGCCGCCATGTCCCACACGTCCTCATCGCGGGGCGCCACATTCCAATCGCCCACGAGGGCCAGCGCCAGGGAGGGATCGGCGGACATCCAGGAGGCGGCGTCGTCCTTGAGCGCGGACAGCCAGGCGAGCTTGTAGGCGTAGTGCGGGTGGTCGAGCTCGCGGCCGTTGGGCACGTACAGGCTCCACAGGCGCACCGGCGCCACGCCCTCCAGCGCCCCGCCGACGGTCGCTCCCAGGGCGCGCGCCTCGATGACCGGCTCGGCGCCCTCCTTCGCCGCCCAGGAGGGCTGCCCGGAGAAGGAGGTGGCGACGTCGCCGAGGCCGACGCGCGAGGCGATCGCCACCCCGTTCCACTGGTTGAGCCCGTGGATGGCCAGCTCGTAGCCAGCGGCCTCGAAGGGCTCGCGGGGGAACTGGTCCGGGCGGCATTTGATCTCCTGCATGGCCAGCGCGTCGACGCCGTGGCGCTCCAGGACGTCCACGACCCGCTCGACGCGGGTGCGGATCGAGTTGACGTTCCATGTGGCGATGCGCATGGGCCCAGGCTACCGGCCGTGCTGCCGGGCCGCGCCCGCGGCCCGCCCTGCCCGGACGCGGTGGGCCCCGGCGCTAGCCTGGGGGCATGGGAACAGCGCTTATCACCGGAGGCACCTCGGGTATCGGCCTGGAGCTCGCCTGGCAGCTCGCCGAGGCCCACCACGACCTCGTCCTCGTGGCCCGCGACGCCGCCCGCCTGGCCGCCGTCGCCGAGGAGATCCACCAGGCCGCGGGCGTCGGCGTCCAGGTGATCGACGCCGACCTCTCCGTCCCCGACGACCTCGAGCGCGTGGCCGCGCGCCTGCGGGGCGGCGTGAGCGGTGCCGTCGCCGGGGCGCAGGGCGTGCACTCCGCCGAGCAGGTCGCCGCCCGCCCCATCGACCTGCTCGTCAACAACGCCGGGTTCGCCGTCGGCCAGCCCTTCGTCGGCGGCGACCTCGCCCAGGAGAGGCGCGCCCTCGACGTCATGGTCGGCGCCGTCATGACCCTCGCGCACGAGGCCCTTCCGGGGATGGTGGGGCGCGGGCACGGAGCGATCCTCAACGTCGCGAGCATGACCGCCCTGACCGCCATGGGCACCTACGCCGCCCACAAGGCCTGGGTGCGGAGCTTCACGGAGGGCCTCGCCTCCGAGCTGGCGGGCACCGGCGTGACCGCGACCGTCCTCAACCCGGGCCTGACCCGCACCGAGTTCCACGACCGCGCCGGCATGGACGAGTCGCAGTGGCCCGACGCCGTGTGGCTCGACGCCGCCGACGTCGCCCGCGAGGCCCTGGCGGCGGTGCGCCGCGGCCAGGTCATCTGCACGCCGTCGGCCCGCTACCAGGCGGGAAACGCCGTGCTGCGGCTGGCCCCCAGGTGGTTCGTGCGCCGCGTCGCCGGGCACGCCTCCGTGCGCACCCAGTACTGAGGCCCACGCCCCGAGGCCCCGTGCCCGTCCTGTTCGCGGCAGGCAGAGCGGGAGAGACGCAGGACGATGGTCCTGCCATGATGGCGCCATGGCTGAGATCACCCTCCACGGAGACACCATCACGACCGTCGGCGCCCTGCCCGCAGTGGGAAGCGCCGCCCCCGACTTCGAGCTCGCCGGAGCCGACCTCGCGCCCGTGACCAGCGGGTCCCTGCGCGGCCAGCGCGTCGTGCTCAACATCTTCCCGTCCATCGACACCGGCGTGTGCGCCACGAGCGTGCGCGAGTTCAACAAGCGCGCCGCCTCCCTGGAGAACACGACCGTCCTGTGCGTCTCCGCGGACCTGCCCTTCGCGCTCGGCCGCTTCTGCGGCGCCGAGGGGATCGACGGCGTCGTCACCGCCTCGACCTTCCGCTCCACCTTCGGGGCCGACTACGGCGTGACGATCGCCGACGGCCCGCTGGCCGGCCTGCTCTCCCGCGCCGTCGTCGTCCTCGACGCCCAGGGCGCGGTCCTCTACACCGAGCAGGTCCCCGAGATCGGCCAGGAGCCCGACTACGACGCCGCCATCGCCGCGCTCGCCTGAGCGCCAGCGGCTCATCCGGGCCCCGGCCTCCCCGAGCGGGAGGCCGGGGCCCGGATCGTCTAGCCTTGAGGGCGTGAGCACCAATGATTCCCAGCGCGCCCGCCTGGCCGAGCTCGTCGGCGAGCTCGCCGTCGTGCGCGGCACCGTCACCCTCGCCTCCGGCCTGACCTCCGATTTCTACGTGGACATGCGCCGCGCCACCCTCCACCACGAGGCCGCGCCCCTCATCGGCCACGTCATGCTCGACATGCTCGAGGAGGCGGGCCTGACCACGGAGGACTACGACGCCGTCGGCGGGCTCACCATGGGCGCGGATCCCGTGGCCACCGCCATGCTGCACGCGGCGGCCGCCCGGGGCCTCGACCTGGACGCCTTCGTGGTGCGCAAGGCCGCCAAGGACCACGGCATGAAGCGCCGCATCGAGGGCCCGGATGTGGCCGGCAAGCGCGTCATCGTCCTGGAGGACACCTCCACGACGGGCGGCTCCCCGCTGGAGGCGGTCGGGGCCCTGCGCGAGGCCGGCGCCGAGGTGCTGGCCGTCGCCGTCATCGTGGACCGCTCCACCGGGGCGCGCGAGCGCATCGAGGAGGCGGGCCTGCCCTACCACGCCGCCCTCGGCCTGGCCGACCTCGGCCTCGACTGAGGGCCCGCGATCCCGCATCGCTGGATCGTCACGGTTCAACGGAGCCCCCACCTCGACTCTTTCGAAAATCGAAAACTCCGACTATCCTGGTGGCATGGAGAGGATCGCGGAGCGGGTGAAGGAAGCCCTTGGCGCTTCTGGACTGACGCAGGCCGAGCTCGCGCGTCAGGTGGCGATGAGCGAGTCCGCCTTGTCCAAGGCCCTCGGGGGGACACGGTCCTTCGCGGCGGTCGAACTCGCCGAGATCGCCTCCGCTCTTGACGCTTCGCTGCACTACCTCATCACTGGTGAACCGGACCCCTTCGAGGCGCGCGCCGCCGCGAGACATGCCTATGACCGCGCATCGCGCAGGTATGCGGCGCATGCCGAGCCCGATCGCGAGGTTCTTGAGGGGATCGCCCTGCTCTACCGCCAGGCCGCACTGGCATGATGGGGGCATCTGACAGCCGGAGTCCCGGCGAACTGAGACGGACCCTTGGCAAGGGCTTTCCCCTCGACTTCATCGCGCGAGTAGAGGGCGGGCTCGGCATTGATGTCATCATCGTTCCGCTCGAGGGCTCCGGCTACTCGCTCACACTGGGCGGAAAGCCCGTCATTGTGCTCCCGGCCAGCAGGAACTGGTTCCGGAGTACCTTCACTCTCGCGCACGAGCTGGGTCACCTCTTCGATCCCCGTGCCGACCCAGGCGATGGCGCCGATCCCCGTCCCGCGGAGAACGCCGCGAACTCCTATGCGGCCGAACTCCTCATGCCGTGTGAACTCATGCGGCGTCAGCCCTGGTCCAGCGCTGCTGATGTCGCGACTGCGGTGTGGGGGCTCGGGGTGTCCACGCATGCCCTGAGAACCCGTCTGAGCTACTTGCGGTTAGAGGTGCCGTCGGAGGCGAAGGGCGCCTTGAACATGGCGACGCCGACTCTTCTCTCGGCCTATCTGCCGGAGAGTGTGGCCACACCCGATGAGGTCACGCTCAGGGGAGTGGCTTGGGCGACTCGTCGTTTCCCGGCGCACCTGCTGACCTCGCTCCGGCTCGCGGTGGAGCAGGGCAAAGCTCCTCAAGCCTCCTTGGATTGGGCTCTCGGCATCACCCCCGAGGAAGACGCTGGTGCCGAGGAGGACGACGAGGCAGTGCCTACCCCGGACGTCCTGGATGAACTGGACCTCGAACTACTTGGCGACCTGGGGTGAACCGTGCCGGATTCCCCCTTCTTCTTCCCCGACAACACGGTTCTCATCAACTTCGCCATCTTGCGGCGCGTTGACCTGCTCTCATGGTTTCTGCGAGGCAGGGGGCGATGGTGCGCATCGGTCGAATGGGAGTGGCGTAGGAGCATGAGAGCGCTGAGCCTTCAGCGTGCCGATCAGGGGATTCGAGAAGCTTGTGGTGTGGCGCTCTTTCCTGACAGGCGAGAGCAGATCAATATCGATTCCCTCGTCAACTCGCTCAGAGCCCCGGGTGATCCGCTCAGCCAGCACCGAGGCGAGGCGGAGACCGTTGTGCTGATCCGCGATCGTGCCGACCTGAACGGGTCGGTCTTCATCTCTGACGATGCGGGCGCTCTGCGCCTGGCGGAACACGAACTGCACGGCTCCAGGTGCTACACGACTGTCGACATCCTGGTCCGAGCGGAGGTCGCGGGGCGCATCACCAACGACGAAGCGCATGACGACCTGCGCCGCCTGCGGCAGGAAGAATGGTACGTGCGACCAGCGGATGCCGCGGGCTACGACATCAAGGTGGCAAGGTTGCGCGACGTCCTCCTCCGATCGCGAGGAGTCCAGCGTGGCGCCTGAGGACTACTGGGCGGCGCTGCCGCCCGACGCGGACTCCCCCGCCGATCGTCGCGAGGTCGGCGTGGGGCCATGGCCGGGCGGGCCCGATGCCTGGCCCGATGATCCCCACTACGACCCCGATCTGCTCGCCAAGGGGGATCGGCGCAACGTCGTCGACCGCTACCGCTACTGGAGAGTGGAGGCCATCCGCGCCGACCTCGCCTCCCGCACCCATCCGCTCCGGGTGGCCATCGAGAATGTCAGCCAGGACCTCAATATCGGCTCCATCGTGCGCAGCGCCAACGCCTTCAATGTCTCAGGCGTGCACATCGTGGGCCGGCGCCGCTGGAACAAGCGCGGCGCGATGGTCACCGACCGCTACCTCACCGTGCGCCACCACCCCGGCCCTGACTCCCTCCTCTCCTGGGCCGGCGCCGAGGGCTACGAGCCGATCGCCATCGACAACGGCCCTGGCTCCACGCCCCTGGAGGAGGCGCGCCTCCCTGAGCGCTGCCTCATGGTCTTCGGCTCCGAGGGCGAGGGCATCAGCCCCGAGCTCCTCGCCGGCTGCGCCCGGCTCCACCGGATCGGCCAGTACGGCTCCACCCGGTCCATCAATGTGGCCGCCGCGGCGGCAGTGGCCATGCACGCCTGGATCTGCCAGCACGGCGGTCCCGCGCCCGACTGACCCGCCCGCCCTCCCGCTGTGCCGCCGGACTGGCCCGCGCGGCCCGCCGGGCCGGGCCTGAGCCCTCCCGCCTGGACACACCCGCGCGTTCCCCGGTCGGGATCTCGGGACCATCGCCCGGTATCCGATCGGTCCGATCCGTGGAAGAATCGGCCACGCACCATTGCCACATCTCACCCAGGAGGCACCCAGTGGCCATCGCAACCCCGGAGTCATACGCTGACATGCTTGATCGCGCGAAGGCTGGCAAGTACGCCATCCCCGCCATCAACGTCACCTCCTCCCAGACTCTCTCCGCCGCCCTCAAGGGTTTCGCCGACGCCGAGTCGGACGGCATCGTTCAGATCTCCAACGGCGGCGCCGCCTACTGGTCCGGCTCCTCTCGCGCTGACAGGGTCAAGGGCTCCATCGCCTTCGCCGCCTACGCCCGCGCCGTCGGCGACCTCTACCCGGTCCAGATCGGCCTGCACACCGACCACTGCCCCAAGCCGATGCTCGAGCCCTGGGTCCTCCCGCTCCTCGAGATCGAGGCCGAGCAGGTCAAGCGCGGTGAGCTCCCGATGTTCAACTCCCACATGTGGGACGGCTCCGCCGAGTCGCTCGACGACAACATCGACATCGCCGTCGACATGCTCGCCCGCGCGAAGGCCGCCAACGTCATCCTCGAGATCGAGATCGGCGCCGTCGGCGGCGAGGAGGATGGCATCAAGGGCGAGGAGAACGCCAACCTCTACACCACGGCGGACGACGCCTGGCGCGCCATCGAGGCCCTGGGCCTGGGCGAGAACGGCCGCTACATCACGGCCCTCACCTTCGGCAACGTCCACGGCGCCTACAAGCCCGGCCACGTCAAGCTCCGCCCCGAGATCCTCGGCGAGATCCAGGACGACGTCGCGGCCCGCCTCGGCGACCGCCTCTCCTCCAAGGTCGGCACCAAGGACTCGCCGTTCGACCTCGTCATGCACGGCGGCTCCGGCTCCACCGACGAGGAGATCGCCACCGCGGTGCGCAACGGCGTCATCAAGATGAACGTCGACACCGACACCCAGTACGCCTTCACCCGCCCCGTGGCCGACTGGATGCTCAAGAACTACGACGGCGTCCTCAAGATCGACGGCGAGGTCGGCAACAAGAAGACCTACGACCCGCGCGCCTGGGGCAAGGCCGCTGAGAACGGCATGGCCGCCCGCGTCGTCGAGGCCTGCGAGCGCCTCGGCTCCGTCGGCTCCGCCAAGCGCTGATCCCCGGGCGGTCGGGCGGCGAGGCCGCTCGCCCCGTCCAACGTCCGTCATCCGGACCTCCGGTGGCCCCGGCACCCTCGTGGTGCCGGGGCCACCGCGCGTGGCCCCGGCGAGGAGCGCGAACGGCGCGTCGTCTCTGCCGCCGTCTCAACTACCGATACCGCTCGTGGTCGTGCTCAACGTCTTGGCGCAGGTCCGGGGGCATGGGGCGGCAGGGGAGGTGGAGAAGGGAGATTCTGTGCCTGCAAGATTTGCTGCAACGGGGGCGAGGTGTGCAATGATGGGGCGTCGCCCGCGACATCGGACCTACCCCGGGCTCGTCGAGCGGGCAGTCGCTCACGCGGGGCCTTCCTCGCCCTCGCGGTTGTCTTGTCCAAAGGAGGACCTCATGCGACTCGTTTCCCGCCGCTCGATGCTCGGTGGCTCCGCCGCACTCGCCGTTGCTGCAACCCTGGCAGCATGCTCGGGAGGCTCGTCGTCCTCTGACGAGGGGGGCGTCTACTTCCTCAACTTCAAGCCCGAGGCCGAGGAGGCCTTCAAGGCCATCGCCGAGGCCTACAAGACGAAGACCGGTGTTGAGGTCAAGGTCGTCACCGCCGCCGCCGGCAAGTACGAGGAGACGCTGACCTCCGAGGTGGCCAAGTCCGCCCCGCCGACCCTGTTCAACATCAACGGCCCGGTCGGCCTGGCCAACTGGAAGGACTACGCCACCGACCTCACCGACACCGACGCCGCGAAGGCCATCACGGACGACTCCCTGGCTCTCAAGGGCGATGACGGCAAGATCTACGGTGTCCCGCTGGCCACCGAGGGCTACGGCATCATCTACAACAAGGCCATCCTCGACAAGTACTTCGCGATGGAGGGCGCCAAGGCCACGAAGGTCGACGAGATCAAGGGCTTCGCCAAGCTCAAGGAGGTCGTCGAGGACATCCAGGCCAAGAAGGCCGACCTCGGCATCAATGGCGCCTTCGCCGCGACCTCGCTGTCCCCGGGCGAGGACTGGCGCTTCCAGACCCACCTGGCGAACTACCCCGTGTTCTACGAGCTGCGCGACCTCGGTGCCACCGACTCCAAGGACCTCAAGCTCACCTACTCGGACAACTACAAGCAGATCTTCGACCTCTACCTCAACAACTCCACCATCGCCCCCACGGAGGCCTCCGCCAAGGCCGTCACCGACTCCATGTCCGAGTTCGCGCTCGGCAAGTGCGTCTTCGTGCAGAACGGCAACTGGGCCTGGTCCCAGATCTCCGAGGTCGAGGGCAACACGGTCAAGGAGGAGGACATCCACTTCATGCCCATCTACGTGGGCGTCGAGGGTGAGGAGAAGTCCGGCATCGCCCTGGGCACGGAGAACTACCTGACGATCAACGCCGAGGCCTCCGACTCCGCCAAGGAGGCCACGCAGGCCTTCCTCAACTGGCTCCTCACCGACGCCGAGGCCGCCAAGATGCTCGTCGACAAGTCCGTCGTCTCCGTCTCCCCCTACTCGGCCTTCTCCAGCCTCACCCCGGCCGACCCGCTGGGCAAGGAGATCGTCTCCTACCTCAACAACGACGCGCTCTACCCGGTCAACTGGGTGTTCCAGACCTTCCCGAGCCAGGACTTCAAGGACCAGCTGGGCCAGCATCTGTCCCAGTACGCCTCCGGCAAGGAGGACTGGACCGCGGTGAAGGACTACTTCGTCTCCGGCTGGGCCGAGGGCAAGTCCAAGGCCTGATCCCCGCTCTCGCGGCACCACGTGGCCGACGGCGCCCGGTCTCCCGGCCGGACGCCGTCGGCTGAGCCACCCACTTCCCCCTTTCATCAGGCCCGGCAGAGCCGCCGGGCGCCGCAAGAGGAATCATGAACAGCGCACTCAAGAAGTACTTCCCGATATTCGCCGGGCCCACGCTCCTGGCCTTCCTCATCGCCTTCCTCGTCCCGTTCTTCATGGGGCTCTACCTGTCCTTCACCAAGTTCAAGACCCTGACGAACGCAAAGTGGGTGGGCCTGGAGAACTACTCCAAGGTCCTCGACTCGGACTTCGGCTCAGCGCTGTGGTTCACCGTCATTGTCTCGGTGATCTCCATCATCACGGTCAACCTCGGGGCCTTCACCCTGGCCTACCTGCTCACCCGCAAGCTCAAGGGCACCAACTTCTTCCGCTCGGTGTTCTTCATGCCCAACCTCATCGGCGGCATCGTCCTGGGCTTCACCTGGCAGGTCATGCTCAACGCAATCCTCAAGCACTGGGGCCAGACGATCGTCAACGACTGGCACCTCGGCCTCCTGGGCCTCATCCTGCTGGTCAACTGGCAGCTCATGGGCTACATGATGATCATCTACATCGCCGGTCTGCAGAACGTGCCGCCCGAGCTCATCGAGGCCGCCCAGATCGACGGCGCGAGCGGCTGGCTGACACTGCGCAACGTGACCATCCCGATGGTCATGCCCTCGATCACCATCTGCCTGTTCCTCACCCTGGCCAACACCTTCAAGATGTTCGACCAGAACCTCGCGCTGACCAACGGCGCCCCGCTCAAGCAGACCGAGATGGCTGCTCTGAGCATCTACAACACCATGTACCACGCCCGTAACCAGATGGGGCAGGCGCAGGCCGCCGCGGTGATCTTCTTCCTCATCGTCGCCGCGATCGCGCTCGTCCAGCTGCGCGTCACCCGCGCCAAGGAGGTCGACGCATGAGCGCCGCCAGCACTACCAGCACCATCAGCACCGCCGCTCCGCGCGAGAGGCGCGCCGGGAAGATGATCGTCACCGGGATCCTCGCGGTCCTGTCCCTCGTGTGGATCATCCCCCTGGCCTTCATCCTGCTCAACTCGTTCAAGGGCCGCTTCTACATCTCGGAGAGCCCCTTCTCGCTGCCCTCGGGGGAGCGCTTCTCAGGGTTCACCAACTACGTCCACGGGCTGCAGCTCAACGGCTTCGCCCAGGCGATCGGCTGGTCCCTGTTCATCACGGTGGGCTCCGTCGCGGTCATCCTCCTGCTGACCGCCATGACCGCCTACTACATCACCCGCGTGAAGACCTGGTGGACCTCCGTCATCTACTACATCTTCGCCTTCTCGATGATCGCCCCCTTCCAGCTCGTCATGTTCCCCACCTCCAAGGTGGCCGACATGCTCGGACTGGCCAGCCCCTGGGGAATGATCGTCCTCTACCTCGGCTTCGGCGGGGCACTGTCGGTGTTCCTCTTCGCCGGCTTCATCAAGTCGATCCCCATGGAGATCGAGGAGGCCGCCTACATGGACGGCTGCTCGCCGCTGCAGACCTACTTCCGGGTGGTCATGCCGCTGCTCAAGCCGACGGCGGTCACGGTCGCCATCCTCAACACCATGTGGGTGTGGAACGACTACCTCCTGCCCTACCTGGTCATCGGCCACGACGAGAACTACAAGACCATCCCGATCGTCATCCAGGCGCTCACCGGCTCCAACGGTAACAAGGACCTGGGCGCTCAGATGGCCATGCTGGTCCTGGCGATCATCCCGATCGTCGGCTTCTACCTCGTCAGCCAGAAGCACATCATCGAGGGCGTCGCCGCCGGCGCCGTCAAGGGCTGACGTGGCCGGACTCCTCCGGCTCGACTCGCCCTTCCACAGGGCGTGGTCAGCAGCTGCGGACCTCGTCGTCATCAATGGGCTCACCCTCATCGGGTGCCTGCCCGTGGTGACGGCGGGGTCCGCCCTCGTCGCCTGCCACCGTGTGGCCATGGAGATGGCCCGCGATGAGGATGTGTACACGGTGCGCTCCTGGTGGCGCTCCTTCAGAACCAATCTGCGCGGTTCACTGGTGTGGTGGCTCCCCGCGCTCGCGCTCATCGCGCTCATGGGTGTCGAGCTCCGCCTGCTCTCCGGCGCCGACGGCGGGGCCAGCCTCCGCCTGAGCTCCGGCGCGTCGGGAATCGTGCTCGCGGGCGCCCTCATCCTGGTCGGCGTCGGATGCTGGCTGCTTCCGCTGGTCGCCTTCTTCGGCAACACCGCCGCCCGGCACATGGGCAACGCGCTGCGTCTGGCCGTCGGCGCCCTCGGGCGCACCGCGCTCTGCCTCGCCATCGTCGTCGCCCCAGTGGCGCTCGTCCTCCTCCTTCCGGGGACGGTGGGCCCAGTGGCCTGGTTCATGGCCATCATCGGCGTCGGCTTCCAGGCCTACCTCATCGCCCTCGTGCAACGCGGCGTCATCGACGGCCTCCGGCGAGCGGCCTCCCCAGCGCCCAGCGCTCCCTGAGCCTCGGCGAGGAATGGATCATGCCACAGAGCACAGTGGAGAAGTTCCCGGAGTTCCGGGGGAGGGTATCCGTCAAACGCGACGGGAAGCGCGGCCCCATGCTCATCATCCGCCGCGGGCCCGTGTCATGGGCGGCCGTCGGCATCACCGCTCTTCTCCCCATCGCGCTGCTCGCGTGGTCCTGGGGGAGGTGCCTCGCCGACCCCTACGATACCGACGCGGAGGTCAGCCTGTTCCTCTTCTCCGTGTGCCCGGGGCTCCTCGTCGCCCTCTGGGCGGTGAATATGTGGCGGCGCCGCACAGTGCTGAGCTCCCAGGGGATCGAGATGCGCCGCCTGCTCCTGACCGAGCGCCGTCCGTGGCCAGCGACGAGCGCCGGGCTGACGATCTCGGAACGCAGCGTCGACAACTGGAACCATGTCGGCAAGGACATCGAGAGGTACCGGATCGCCCTGGTCGGCAGCGGTCACGATGACCTCGTCCGCCTGCCCGGGGCGGTGTTCGATGGGAGTTTCCGATATTCGGCTGAGAAGTCCAAGAAGGAGGCGCACCGGGTCCGGGACGCCATCTGGGCCTTCGCCGTCCAATCCGGCTGGGCGGGCCACGATCCACGGCTCCTGCCCGCGGATCCGGTGCTCGCCCAGGCCACCCGAGGGGAGGGACGATTCCGGGCCCACCGTTCCTCCACCCATTCGCTGGTCTACCGCACGCCCCCGTGGCCGCGGATCTGGGAGACCCTGTGCGATGTCGGCCTCTTCCTTGTCCTTCTGGGCGCGGCCTTCATCGCTGGGGGCATCGGGATGCTGCTCGACGCTGACGGCCTTTCCTCGGACGCGCTGTGGGCGCTGCTCGCCCTGGTCCTCGGCCTCATCTCTTGGGGCTATTGCGCGTACCGCCTCTGGCCGTGCGTGGGGCGCACCGTGATCGACGCCAAGGCCATCCGCGCGCGTAGGCGCGGATACCCATGGCCGAGGTCTCGTTCCGGCCTGTATGTCGCGGGGGACAAAGTCATGATGATGCGCTCCACTGGGCGGGTGGTGCGTCTCCCCGGCACCGGTGGGGCCTGGGGAGGGTTCTCGCGCAGGCGCGCTGTGGCGGCGGCCCAGTGCGAGGAGATATGGCAGTGGGGCCTCGCCCACGGCTCCACCCACGAGTCGGGCGTCTACACGCCCGCGCGAGATGAATCGGAGCAGCACGAGCGCGAGGTCTTCGAGAGCCTTGCCGGGCTGCGGCGCCCGTAGCGCTCCGAGGGCGGTGGGTCCCGCGGCCCCGCACTGGCCCCGGCGGGGCGTGGACTCCGGGCGCGTCCGCCGTCGGGCCTCGGGTAGCCTGGAGGGCGGCGCGCGCACCGGCGCGCCCCCACGATCAACAGGAGAGTCCCATGCCAGGCATTGTCGTTGTCGGAGCCCAATGGGGGGACGAGGGGAAGGGCAAGGCGACTGACCAGTTCGGCCAGGACGTCGACTACGTCGTCAAGTTCAACGGCGGCAACAACGCCGGCCACACCGTCGTCATCGACGGCGAGAAGTTCGCCTTCCACCTCCTGCCCGCCGGCGTCCTCACCCCGGGCGTCACCCCGATCATCGGCAACGGCGTCGTCGTGGACCTGGAGGTCCTCTTCTCAGAGATCGCGGAGATCGAGGCGCGCGGCAAGGACGCCTCCTCCCTGCGCATCTCCGCGGACGCCCACATCATCCCCTCCTACAACCGGGTCATGGACCGCACCACCGAGCGCTTCCTGGGCGCCCGCCAGCTGGGCACCACCGGGCGGGGGATCGGCCCCACCTACGCGGACAAGATGAACCGCATCGGCATCCGCATCCAGGACCTCTTCGATCCCTCGATCCTGCGCCAGAAGGTCTCCTCCGCCCTGGAGCAGAAGAACGGCCTGCTCACAAAGCTCTTCAACCGTCCCGCCATCGACCCCGACGCCGTCGCCGACGAACTGCTGTCCTACGCCGACCGCGTGCGGCCGATGGTCATCGACTGCGGCCTGGAGCTCAACAACGCCCTCGACGCCGGCAAGACCGTCCTCTTCGAGGCGGGCCAGGCCACGATGCTCGACATCGACCACGGCACCTACCCCTTCGTCACCTCCTCCAACCCCACCGCTGGCGGCGCCTGCACGGGCACGGGCGTGGGCCCCACCCGCATCGACTCCGTCATCGGCGTGGCCAAGGCCTACACGACGCGCGTGGGGGAGGGGCCCTTCCCCACCGAGCTCACCGACGCCATGGGCGAGCGCCTGCGGACCGAGGGCGGCGAGTTCGGCGTGACCACGGGCCGCCCGCGCCGCTGCGGGTGGCACGACGCCGTCGTCACCCGGTACGCCGCGCGCGTCAATGGCCTGACAGACCTGGTCCTCACCAAGCTCGACGTCCTCACCGGGCACGAGGAGATCCCGATCTGCGTGGCCTACGACGTCGACGGCGAGCGCGCCGATGAGATGCCGCTGACCCAGACCGGCTTCCACCACGCTGCGCCCATCTACGAGGTCATGCCCGGATGGAGCGAGGACATCACGGGAGCCCGGGAGTTCTCCGACCTGCCCCGAGCCGCGCAGGACTACGTGGAGCGCATCGAGGAGCTGGCGCGCTGCCGCGTCTCGGCGATCGGCGTGGGCGCCGGCCGCGAGGCGACGATCGTCCGCCACCAGCTCCTCGGCTGAGGCATCACCGCGCCTCCGCGATCCGGCGCGCTCATGGCATAGGGGGAGCCCCGGCACCGCATGGGTGCCGGGGGCTCTGCGCGAGGGCCGCTGTGGGGGCCTGCTCGGTACCGCTCTCAGTACTGGCCGCCCTGGTTGTTGTAGGGCTGCTGGTAGCCCTGCTGCCCGTCCTGCGGTGGCACCGCCTGGCCGTAGCCCTGCTGGGGGTAGCCGGTCTGGGCCGCGGCGCCGTAACCAGCGGTGGGGTCGTAGCCGGGCTGCATGGGCTGGCCCGGGGCCGCTGGCGCGCCGTAGGGCAGCGCGGAGGCCGCGGCCTTCTTCTTCTTGGAGACGATGAGCGCGATGACGACGCCCGCGATGATGAGGGCGAGAGCGCCTCCGCCGATGCCCAGGATCAGGGGCATGTTCGAGGAGATGGAGGAGGAGCCCCCGTCCTTGCCGGCGGCGTGGAGGTTGGTCTCGGACTCGGTGATGATGTCCTTCCAGGTCACCTTCGTCCCGTCGACGGTGGAGCTGCCGTTGTGCTCGGTCACCTCACCGGGGAAGGTGACGCTCAGGGAGGAGGTGATGCCAGAGCTCTTGTACTGGCTGTCCTGGAAACCGGAGATGTCCATGTCGAAGGTGAACGTGTCGCCCTCGTGCTTGATGCCCTCGCCATTGCTGGACTTCATGTCGCTCAGCTTGACACCGTTCACCTCGACGGTGCAGGAGGGGTGGCCGTCCTTGTCCCCGAAGGTGTAGGTCGGCGTGACGCCGCTGGGGAGCGAGCTGGTGCCCATGCCCCTGCTCTTCATCCCGTCCTCGGAGCAGGTGTCCTTGTCCAGGAGATCGAGGCCGCTGTCGTCCCAGGCGACGATCTTCATATCTAAGGTGTCGTTATCGTGAATGACGAAGTCGGTGTCGCTGCCACAGGCGGCGAGGGTGAGGGCGGCGGTGGGAAGGAGGAGAGCCGCTGCGAGTTTGCGGCGCAGTGAGGAGATAGCCATGGCGCCAGCATAGGGAACCTGCCCGCCTCCCGCACAGGGGAGTCCGACCCATGCGCATGGTCAGGCGTGCAACGCCTCCCTGCCTGCGATGTCGCGGTCGGGTGAGGTCGCTGGCCCGCCGGTGTCAGGCCTGTGCCCGGGAGCGGCGGCGCCTGATCGCCACCGCCGCGACGGCCACCGCCAGCGCGGCCGTGCCGCCGGTGATCCACCAGGAGTAGCGGTCCCAGAAGCCCAGGCCCTTGTTCGCCTCCGCGTAGCCGGTGGCATGGATCCCCGCGAGGATCGTGTCTGTGTCCTTCCAGGTGACGGTGCGGCCGTCCGCCTTCCCGTGCCCATCGTCGACGACGGCGCCGGGGAAGGTCACCGAGATGGTCGAGTCGAGCGGCGGGGCAGTCGCCCCACTTGTCGCCGTGGGGCCGACCGGATCCTGGACTCCCCGCGGGGCCCCGGATTCCTGCGCGCCCGAGGAGCCCGCAGCGCCCGTCGGGGCAGTGAGCCCGTCGGTGAGCGACGTCAGATCGACGACGTACAGGTCGTCCTTGCGCACGACGAGCGCGCCCGCAGCGGCCTGGTCCGAGGTGGGGACCTCCACCCCGCTGAGGGTGATCTTGCAAGCGATCTCGTTGTCGTCGGCCTCGAGGACCTCGGCCTGCGAGGTCGCGGATGTCTCCGCCACGGCCTTGTCGGCCAGGCCCTGGCAGTCGTCCTTGGACTTGAGGACCTCGCCCGTGGAGTCCCGCATCTCGATGACGGCGCTGTAGCGGCCATCGGCGCCGATCTCCATCTCGAGATTGGCCGTGCAGGCGCTGAGCGCCACCGCCAGGGGCACGGCGAGCGCGACGAGGCGGGCTGACCGGCTCCGCCGGTGGCAGCGGTGGGCCTGGACGAGTCTGGCGTTTCGGTGAGGGGCGGTGCTCATCACTGCTCGACGGTACCCCGGCTGGCAAGGGGCGCTGCTCCTCGGCGGACGCCATGAGAGTGTGGCGCAGGCCATGATTCCGCGCTACCTCTGCGCTTCTGGTGAAAGAGTCCCGATAGGACCAAGGTGCGCGTGACTCCCGGCGCGTTGTGGGGGAGGATTGGCCCCGACCGATCGAGAGTCAACCAACCCAAGGAAGGGACTCATATGACTGCCACTGCGCAGGATGTCCGCGCTGCTGCTCCCGCCAACGCGCCCGAGGACGTCATCGACTTCGCCATCCGTCTCGCCGAGCTCGGCAAGCCGGAGAAGGTCTACTTCTGCGACGGCTCCCAGGAGGAGTGGGACCGCCTGACCTCCGAGATGGTCGAGTCGGGCATGTTCACCCGCCTCAACCCGGAGAAGCGCCCCAACTCCTTCCTCGCCCGCTCGCTGCCCAGCGACGTCGCCCGCGTTGAGTCCCGGACCTTCATCTGCTCCGAGAAGGAGGAGGACGCCGGCCCGACCAACAACTGGCACGACCCGGCCGAGATGAAGAAGATCCTCAACGAGAAGTTCGACGGCACCTACGCCGGCCGTACGATGTACATCATCCCCTTCTCCATGGGACCGCTGGGCGGCCCGATCTCCCAGCTGGGCGTCGAGATCACCGACTCGCCCTACGTCGTGTGCAACATGCGCATTATGACGCGCATGGGCTCGGCCGCCATGGACCTCATCGGCGAGGGCCGCACGTGGGTGCCCTGCGTGCACTCCGTGGGCGCGCCCCTCCAGCCCGGCGAGAAGGACACCCCCTGGCCCTGCAACGACGAGAAGTACATCACCCAGTTCCCGGAGACCAACGAGATCTGGTCCTACGGCTCCGGCTACGGCGGCAACGCCCTGCTGGGCAAGAAGTGCTACGCGCTGCGCATCGCCTCGACCATGGCCCGCCGCGACGGCTGGATGGCCGAGCACATGCTCATCCTGCGCCTGACCCAGGAGAGCACCGGCAAGCAGTACCACGTCACCGCCGCCTTCCCGTCCGCCTGCGGCAAGACCAACCTCGCCATGCTCCAGCCCACGATCCCCGGCTACAAGGTCGAGACCGTCGGCGACGACATCGCCTGGATGCGCCCCGGCCCCGACGGCCGCCTGCGCGCCATCAACCCCGAGGCCGGCTTCTTCGGCGTCGCCCCGGGCACGTCCTACAAGACGAACCCGATGGCCATGGAGACCATGAAGGCCAACTCCATCTTCACCAACGTCGCCCTGACCGACGACGGCGACGTGTGGTGGGAGGGCATCGACGCCCCGCTGCCGGACCACCTCATCGACTGGCAGGGCAACGACTACACGCCCGCCGACGCCGAGGCCGGCAAGAAGGCCGCGCACCCCAACTCGCGCTTCACCACGCCCGCCTCGCAGTGCCCGATCATCTGCCCCGACTGGGAGGCCCCCGAGGGCGTGGCCGTCGACGCCGTCCTGTTCGGCGGGCGCCGCGCCACCAACGTGCCGCTGGTCGCCGAGCAGTACGAGCCCGCCCACGGCGTGTTCATCGGCGCCTCCGTGGCCTCCGAGGTCACCGCGGCCGCCCTGGACGCCAAGGTCGGGGCCCTGCGCCACGACCCCTTCGCCATGCTGCCCTTCTGCGGCTACAACATGGCCGACTACTGGGGCCACTGGCTGGAGATGCAGGAGAAGCTGGGCGACAAGTTCCCCAAGGTCTACCAGGTCAACTGGTTCCGCAAGGACGAGGACGGCAAGTTCATCTGGCCCGGCTACGGCGACAACTCCCGCGTCCTGGACTGGATCGTGCGCCGCGCCGGCGGCGAGGTCGAGGCCGTCGAGGGCGTGACCGGGCTGTACCCGAAGTTCGAGGACTTCAACCTCGAGGGCGTGGACGTCGACAAGGCCGCCTGGGACAAGATGTACGCCATCGACCCCGACGCCTGGGCCGCCGAGATGGACGACACCGAGGAGTACTTCGCCCAGTTCGGCGACAAGCTCCCCGCGGAGATCACCGCCGAGCTCGCCCGCTTCCGCGAGCGCATCGCCGAGGCCAAGAAGGCCTGAACTGACGCCGCGCGGCTGACGGCCCCCGCCTGACGCCGCGAGCACAGCACCGGTCCGCCCCGGTCCCTCAATCGAGGGACCGGGGCGGACGTGTCTGTGGGGGAGCGGGGCGGGTGGCACGGTGGACGGACGGTGGGCGGCGCAGCGGTCTGGGTGGCGGCCCGGGCCCACCATCCGCGGCCCTCGTTCCTCGGGCCGCTCCCGCCAGCCCCGCCACGGTCCCGGGCCGCCACCCAGGCCACTGCGCGGGCGCGTGGTCTCCGCCGTCCGGCCTGCCTGCCAGGCGCCCTCCGGCAGGACGCGGTTTCACCCCTCTGGCCGGGGTCTTACTGGTTAGGACGGGGGCCGGACCCCCGTCCTAACGGGCAAACACCCGGTTCGTCCCCCGAACCCGCGTCTTGCCAGTGCCTCACACGCGCTGAGTGTCTGGGTGGCGCTGCGGGGGCGACGCCGTAGGCTGGGGGAGTGAAGATCCTGCTGCTGGGGTCCGGCGCGCGCGAGCACGCCCTGGCCCGCGCCCTCGCATCCGACCCCGCCACCACGGAGCTCGTCGTCGCCCCCGGCAACCCGGGCACGGCCGCCATCGCCACCAACATCAGCGCTGACGCCAACGACCCCGACGCCGTCGTCGCGCTCGCCCAGCAGATGGGCGCCGAGCTCGTCGTCATCGGCCCCGAGGCCCCCCTCGTCGCCGGAGTCGCCGACGCCGTCCGCGTCGCCGGCATCCCCTGCTTCGGCCCCGGCGCCGAGGCCGCCCGCCTCGAGGGCTCCAAGGCCTTCGCCAAGGAGGTCATGGCCTCCGCCGCCGTCCCCACCGCGGAGGCCGCCGTCTGTGAGACCCCCGCCGAGCTCGAGGCCGCCCTCGACCGCTTCGGCGCCCCGCACGTCGTCAAGGAGGACGGGCTCGCCGCTGGCAAGGGGGTCGTCGTCACCTCCGACCGCGCCGCCGCTCTCGACCACGGGCTCGCGTGCCTTGCCAAGGACGGCGGGCGCGTCGTCGTCGAGGACTACCTCGACGGCCCCGAGGCCTCCGTCTTCTGCGTCTGCGACGGCGCCACCGTCCGCGCCCTCGCCCCCGCCCAGGACTTCAAGCGCCTCGGCGACGGCGACGCCGGCCCCAACACCGGCGGCATGGGCTCCTACACCCCCCTGACCTGGGCGCCCGCCGACCTCGCCGAGCAGGTCGTGGCCACCGTCGCCCAGCCCGTCGTCGACGAGCTCGCCCGCCGCGGAACCGCCTTCGTCGGGCTCCTCTACTGCGGCCTCGCCCTGACCTCGAAGGGCATGCGCGTCGTCGAGTTCAACGTGCGCTTCGGCGACCCCGAGACCCAGGCCGTCCTCGCGCGCCTGACCTCCTCCCTGCCCGAGCTGCTCCTCGCCGCCGCCACCGGTCGCCTCGCCGAGGTCCTCGAGCCGACCTGGAGCGAGCAGGCCGCCGTCGATGTCGTCCTCGCCGCCCCCGGCTACCCCGGCACCGTCATCACCGGCGGGGCCATCACCGGCATCGAGGAGGCCGAGCGAGTCGACGGCGTCCACGTCCTCCACGCCGGGACCGGCCGGGGCGACGACGGCGCCCTCATCGCCACCGGCGGCCGGGTCCTGTCCGTCGTGGCCCTCGGTGAGTCGGTCGCCGCGGCCCGCGAGCGCGCCTACGAGGCGATCCGCCGCATCCACCTCGACGGCGCCCAGTACCGCACCGATATCGCCGCCGGCCGCTGAGCCCAGCCCGATCGCCACGCGCCGCACCGCCAATGGGCAGGCTCCCGCTGCGCGCGGGCAGGTCAGGGTGGCAGGATGGGCGCATGAGCACCACTCCAGGCCCCGCCCCCCTGACGATCCCGGGCTGGGCCCACCGCTCCAGTGGCAAGGTCCGCGACGTCTACACCCCCGAGGCCACCAGCCCCTGGGCCGGTCAGGACGTCCTCCTCGTCGTCGCCTCCGACCGCATCAGCGCCTACGACTACGTCCTGGACACCACCATCCCGGACAAGGGCCGCATCCTCACCGCCATATCCGCCTGGTGGTTCGAGCAGCTGGCCGACGTCGTCCCCAACCACCTCGTCACCCTCGACGTGCCCGAGGAGGTCGCCGGGCGCGCCATGATCTGCCGCCGTCTCGACATGTACCCCATCGAGTGCGTCGCCCGCGGCTACCTCACCGGCTCGGGCCTCATCGAGTACCGCCTCAACAAGACCATCTGCGGCCTGCCCCTGCCGTACGGCCTCACCGAGGCCTCCCTCCTGCCCCAGCCGATCTTCACCCCCGCCGCCAAGGCCGAGGTCGGCGAGCACGACGAGAACATCTCCTACGAGCGCGTCGTCGAGATGGTCGGGGAGGCCACCGCCGCCAAGCTCCGCTACGTCACCCTCGCCCTCTACACGCACGCCGTCGACATCGCCGCCCGGCGCGGCATCATCATCGCCGACACCAAGTTCGAGCTCGGTGCCGGCCCCGACAGCGCCCTCGTCCTCGGCGACGAGGTCCTCACCCCGGACTCCTCCCGCTTCTGGCCCGCCGAGGAATGGGAGGAGGGCAAGCCCACCCCCTCCTTCGACAAGCAGTACGTGCGTGACTGGCTCGTCTCCCCGGCCTCCGGCTGGGACCGCTCCTCCGGCGAGCAGCCCCCCGCCCTGCCCGACGACGTCGTCGAGCGCACCCGCGCGCGCTACCTCGAGGCCTATGAGCGCCTCACCGGCACGCCCCTCGACCTCGGGGAGGCCCAGTGACGACGGCTGACCCGAGCGCCATGCCTGGTCCCGTCCCGGGCTCGCCCGGCGGCGCCGCGCCTCGGGTGACCCGCAGCTTCAGCCCCGGCCGGGGATTCGTCATCCTCGTCGTCGTGGTGACGATCGTTGTCATCCTCGCCCTGGCCGCCGCGCTGGCCAGCGCTCTCGGCGCCCGGGGGACCTCCGCGATCCTCGGCGGCATCGCCCTGCTCGTCGTCGGCCTCGGGCTCATCGCCGCCCTGAGGGTCCCCGCCCGCTCACTCGTCGTCAACGCCCCGCGCCTGCGCCTGGACCGCAACCGCGCCGCGGCCGCCCGCAAGCGCGTCGCCGCCTCCGGGGCTGTGGGCGCCCAGAACCGGGGGCGCCCCGGCCAACCGGCCGCCCCCGGCGCGGAGCTGACCGTGATCCCCTCCGGTCACTCGACCGCCATCGCCCTGCCCGAGCCCTCCGGCCGCCGCGAGCTCACCGCCCTCGACGTCGTCTCCGGCCCCGTGTCCACGGCGCTGGTCTCGACCTCGCTGGGCCGCGCCGCCGACGAGCGACTCTCCGGCACGACGACGGGCGAGTCGCTGCTGCGTCTCGGCCAGATCCTCGTGGCCGCCTTCGGTTTCCTCCTCATCTCCCTCGGACTGGCCTCCATCCTCGGGCAGGTGATCTGAGTGACCCCGCCTCTCGGCCGCGATCGACGGCCGGAATCCGAGCGCGGCCCCGTCAACTGGGGCCAGTCGCGGCCCTCCCGGGGCTCCGGCAGGCGGCAGCGCACCACCTGGTCCGAGGCTGAGATCATCGACGCCGAGGAGGATCTGGGTATTGACCCCGAGAATCTCGGCCGCCGCTTCTATCCCACCTCCGACGCCGACGACGGGAGCGGTGCCCCCCGCGCGGACGGCCCGACCCCATCCGGCCGGTTCCGCCTCCGCAACCCGCGGGGCACCGACTGGGGGGTCGGGCGCGGCCGCTCCACGGAGCCCACGCCCCTGCAACGGGCCCGGACCCCGTGGCCGGCCTCCGTCGTGCGCCAGCGCCTGGCTGGCATCGCCTGCGCCCTCGTCGGCCTCGTCCTGGCGACCACCTCGGCGATGCACCTGGCCACCGCCGCCAACGCCGGGCACCCCTGGGTGCCGCCCTGGCTCGTCGTCGTCCTGGGCGGCGCGGGCCTCGTCTCCGCCGCCGGCTACCTCGCCTGGGCCGGGGGCACGCCCGTGCGGGGCGAGGCCCAGCGCTGGGAGCCGACCCTCGTGGACGTGGCCGCCGGACTGACCAACGGCGACGTCGATGTCGCCGATCCCCAGCATCTGCTCACCTCCGGCGTCCAGGACGAGCCCGCAGGATTCGCCGCCACCGGGGCGGGGCCGCGCGTCGCCGTCGGCTCGGGCCCGCGCCCCCTCATGGGAACCTCCACGGTGGACCAGTCGAGCCAGGCCCCCGCGGGGGTCGCCGGCGCCGTCGGCGGGTTCATGCTCGCCGCCGCCGTGGTCTGCGCCATCATCGCGCTCGTGCTCGGGCCCGCCTGGCTCATCGGCACCTGCGCCCTGGCCATCGGCGGCATCCTCGCCCTCAAGCTCGCAGGCGACTGGCTCGGCCGCATCTAGGCCCGCAGGCGCCTCGCGCGGAGGGGCGTACCCGGCCTAGCCCAGCTCCCAGAGCGCCGACACGGGGACGGACCAGATCCTCTTTCCCATCGGCCTGACCCTCTCATCTGTCGTGAGGACGATCCCCGCGACGAATCTCTCCCCGATCTGATCCCTCAGCCAGGCCAAGTGCCGCGTGTCAGAGAGCGATGCGGAGGATGCGGCCTTCACTTCGATGCCGATCACCCGATCGTCGTCGAGCTCGGCAATGAGATCGACTTCCCTCCCATCAGGGGAGCGGTAGTGGCTGAGCGCGAAGCGCTCCTCGCTCCACCCCTGCTGTCGGAGGAGCTCGGCGGCGACGAACGCCTCCAGGAACCCTCCCAGTGCGGAACCGGCGACGAGATCCTTGAGCGTGGCGGACCTCGTGCGGGTGAGGTGGACGGCGAGTCCGGTGTCCGCGAGGACATACTTCGAACGACCGATCTCCCGCTTGAGAAGATTGGGCGTCCACGGCGGGATACGGTCGATGAGGAACAGGGCGCGAAGCAGATCCATATAGGCGGACGTGGTCGCGGCGGGAAGATTCGCCGTCCCGCCCAGCCTGGTGATGACCGTCTCCGAGCCCTGGGTGGCCGCGACCTGCGTCAACAGGGTGCGCAGCCTCAATGGGTCGGACAAGCGGGCGAGCTCCCTGACATCCCGCTCCAGGAGGAGGGAGATGTAGGAGTCGTACCAGTGGGCGCGAAGCCGGGGAGAGAGCCCCACCGCCTCGGGGTACGAGCCGGCGACGATGCGATCGACGTAGTCGTCGCGTGTGAGCCGCGAGCGATAGGTCTCATTGAGCTCGCCCCCGACGACCGCGGAGATGAAGTCGTCGGGCTCGCTGCCCAGCTCTCCCTGTGACAAGCCATGGACTCGCGCCATGATGAGGCGACCAGCGAGAGAATCGGCCATCTCCTGCTTCGCCGTCAGATTGGCGCTGCCGGTGATGAGGAAGCGGCCCGGCGCGCGGTTTGAGTCGATGGCCGCCTTGAGGACCAGGCCGAGTGCTGGGACGCGCTGGAACTCGTCGACGACGAGCGTGCCGCCCGGGGCCTGGGCCAGGAACCCACGGGGATCGGCCTCGGCCGCGGCGCGGACCTCAGGATCATCCAGGGTGAGGAAGCGCGAGGAGGAGCCCTCGCTGCCAGTGAGCATGGAGGCGAGAGTCGACTTCCCGACCTGCCTAGCGCCTACGATCCCGACTGCCGGGAAGTGTGTGAGAAGCTCGTGTGTCCTGGTCGATACGTGCCGTGTCAGAAGGCCTTTCATGCCAGTATCGTAGCCCGTTTCTGTGGATTGGTGGCAGGGTTCGCCGTTGATTGGTGGCAGGGTTCGCTGTGGATCGGTGGCAGGGTTCGCTGTGGATCGGTGGCAGGGTTCGCTGTGGATCGGTGGCAGGGTTCGCTGTGGACCGGTGGCGGGGGCTCGGCGCGATGGACAGCTCCGGAGGCGCCGGGGCGGACTGGTTACACTGGTCGCGCCGCACTTCCCCCACCTCCCAGGAGAGCACATTGGGACGCATCGTTGTTGAAGTCATGCCCAAGCCGGAGATCCTCGACCCGCAGGGCAAGGCCGTCATGGGGAGCCTGCCCAGGATCGGCCTCACCGGATTCACCGGAGTGCGGCAGGGCCGCCGCTTCGAGCTCGCCGTCGAGGGGCCCGTCGCCCAGGAGCACCTCGACGCCGCCGCGCAGGCCGCCAGCACCCTCCTGTCCAACCCCATCATCGAGGACGTCGTCTCCATCCACGTCGCCGAGGAGGACTGAGCCGTGACCGACAGTCCCGCTGGCGCCCGCATCGGAGTCATCACCTTCCCCGGAACCCTCGACGACGTCGACGCCGCCCGCGCCATCCGCCTCGCCGGGGGCGAGGCCGTGAGCCTGTGGCACAAGGACGCGGACCTCAGGGGAGTGGACGCCGTCATCGTCCCCGGCGGCTTCTCCTACGGCGACTACCTGCGCTGCGGCGCCATCGCCCGCTTCGCCCCCGTCATGGGCGAGGTCATCAACGCCGCTGGCGCCGGGATGCCCGTGCTCGGCATCTGCAACGGCTTCCAGATCCTCGCCGAGGCGCACCTGCTGCCCGGCGCCCTCATCCGCAACGACCACCAGAAGTTCTACTGCCGCGAGCAGCGCCTGCGCGTCGAGTCGGCCACCACCGCCTGGACCGCCAGCATGGACGAGGGCGAGGAGATCGTCGTCCCGCTCAAGAACGGCGAGGGCAACTTCATCGCCTCCCCCGAGGAGCTCGACCGCCTCGAGGGCGAGGGGCTCGTCGTCTTCCGCTACATCGACAATCCCAACGGCTCGGCCCGCGACATCGCGGGAGTGAGGAACGAGCGAGGGAACGTCGTCGGCCTCATGCCCCACCCCGAGCACGCGGTGGAGCCCGGCTTCGGTCCTGACTCTCCCGCGGGCCCCCGCACCGGCACCGACGGCCTGCGGATCTTCCACTCGGTTCTCAGCTCACTCGTGGCCGCCTGAGCCGCCTCCCCTCCTCCGCCCCGCTGGACGCTCCTCGCGCCCAGCGGGGCGGATCGCGTCCCAAGGAGGGGTGGGCCTCGCGGGCCAGCGCCGGGGAAAGGCGCCCGCCGCCGCGCGTCGGGGCGCGAGAGGAACCTGCGAGAAACCTGGGAGTTATCCACAAGGCCGCCTGGCGGGCTGTGGACAAGCCTGTGTTCATCACTCTGAGATCAAAGCGCCAGAATCGTGTCAGCATCGTGATCGGGGGCGAGTGGTCCCATGTCGGGGCGGCCTTCCCAGGGACCTCCCAGGATCGGCGTCGTGCTGCGGGAAACGCGGCGCCGGATCGCTAGAATGTGAGGAAAACCGCACAATCTCGGGGATTTGACCAATCCTGGTAGAAGCCTGTACCCACCCTGAAAAGAGACTTGTGCCCCCGCATGTGGTACATGCGGGGGCACAAAACTGGATGTGATGGCGCTTTCACAGGCCGATGCCCGCTATCTCGCGGCTCGTCCCCCACTGCGCACATGCCTGTGGAGGAAGCCTGTGGAAAACTTCTGGGGAGATGGCTCGCGGCTCCTCCGGGAGTGGGCCTCAGGATCGCTCAAGCGCCGCCGCGAGGGCGTCGAGGACCTCCAGGAGATGCCGATCCGGCAGGAAGGAACGGCGCACCGACTCGTGCGCCGTCGCCCCCATCTCCGCCGCCCGCTCGGGGAAGAGGAGGAGGTCCGCCACCGCCTGTGCCCAGGCGGCGCCGTCGTGCGGGTCCACCAGGACGCCGTCGACGCCGTCAGTCACCTGCGTGCGGATTCCCCCGACGCCCGAAGCGACCACAGGGGCCTTCTTCCACATCGCCTCGGCCACCGTCAGACCGAAGGCCTCGACGATCGAGCGCTGGGTCACCACCGAGCTCACCCGCTGCGCGGCATTGACCACAAGGGCGTTGATCTCCCGGTCCTGGGCGGGGACGGCCGCGACATGGATGCGCGAGCGCGCCGCCGCGGGAAGGAGCTCGACGGCGTCGACGACCTCATCCAGCACCCGCGCGGCCGTGGTGTTCTCCTCGGGGCAGGGGCCCACGAGCAGCAGGTGCGCGTCCTCGGGGAGCGCCCCGAGGTTCTCCGCGAAGGCGATCGCCAGCTCCTTCATTCCCTTGAGACGGTCCCAGCGCGAGACCTGCGTGATCGTCCGCGCCCCGAGCGGCACGGGGCCCCCGACGCGCATGACGCCGCCCTGGCAGCCCTCGGCCGCCGTCGCCCGGAGCGCTGCCGTCCGTCCGTCGCCGCGGATGAAGGGGAAGGCGTCGAAAGGGGGCGCGCCGTCGAAGATCCCCGCCAGGCGCGCGATCGACCAGGCCTCGTCCATGTCGAGGACTCGGTTCTTGGGGCTGTCGGGGTTGATCGAGGGCGGGATGACGGCACAGCCCTCGGGCTCGGTGAACGGGGGCCGGTACTCCTCGCAGGAGACGATCACGTAGTCCGCGTCCTCCAGGTAGCGGTCGAGGAAGGCCCACGCGCGCTGGGCGTCCTCGACTCCCTCGGGGCTCGCGGTGGCCAGGTCCGCGCCCGCGTGGCAGCGCCAGATGACGACGGCGCCCGCCGCCTTGAGGGCGCGCGCGAGTCCGGCGGTCGCCGGGTCGTGGAGGATGACGATGTCGCCCTCGCGGATATCCCCGGCGACGTTCTCCGCGTTCGAGGCCAGCGTGTGCTCGTAGAGGTCGCGCTCCTTGTCCCCCAGGCGGCCGCGATCCCCGATATCGCCGTGGATCCACGAGTGCAGGCGCCCGCTGAGGGCGGCGAACTCCGCCGGGGCGTCCAGGCACAGCCACCTGGCGTCGACCCCCAGGCCGCGGGCGTAGCCCACCAGGGGGGCGACGGTCTCCACGGGGCCCGCGCCAGCCTGGTCCGTGGGGGTGACGGTCCACAGGACGCGTCCCTCCAGGAGGGCCTGGGCGGCGGCCACGCCGTCGCGGAGCCGGTGCGCGGCGACCTCGTCGAGGTGGGGCTCGAGCTCGGACAGGGGCAGTGGTGCGACGTCGATGGTTCTCATGGCACGATCTTGCCCTGTCCGCGTGTGAGACGCCGCACCTTTGGGGCGAGTCTTCATCTCGAATCCCGACGGCGCGCTCCCGGCCGGCTCACCTGGGGGACTAGCGACTGGGTCCTCCCACGTCCCGGGTATTCTCAGGCACGGCCCCCTCCCGCCCACATCCAGGAGCAGCCGTATGGCGCACTCAGCCCGCACCGCCGACCCAGCCCCCCGCCCCGTCGAGCACCCCGACACCGTCTCCGACGCCGCGGCGACCCCCGATCAGGAGATGCCCTGGGCCGAGCTCGGCCTCAAGGCCGACGAGTACGAGGACATCAAGCGCCTCCTCGGGCGCCGCCCCACCAATGCCGAGCTCGCCATGTACTCCGTCATGTGGTCCGAGCACTGCTCCTACAAGTCCTCCAAGAAGCACCTGGGGCAGTTCGGCGCCAAAGTCACTCCGCGGATGAGGGAGCACCTGCTCGTCGGCATGGGGGAGAACGCCGGCGTCGTCGACATCGGCGACGGCTGGGCTGTCACCTACAAGGTCGAGTCCCACAACCACCCCAGCTACGTCGAGCCCTACCAGGGCGCCGCCACCGGCGTCGGCGGGATCGTGCGCGACATCATCTCCATGGGCGCCCGGCCCGTGGCCGTCATGGACCAGCTGCGCTTCGGCGCCGTCGACCACCCGGACACCGCCCGCGTCGTCCACGGGGTCGTGGCCGGGGTGGGCGGCTACGGCAACTGCCTCGGCCTGCCCAATATCGGCGGCGAGACCGAGTTCGACCCCTCCTACCAGGAGAACCCCCTCGTCAACGCCCTGTGCGTGGGCGTCCTGCGCCATGAGGACATCCACCTGGCCAACGCCTCGGGCGCGGGCAACAAGGTCATTCTCTTCGGCGCGCGCACTGGTGGCGACGGTATCGGCGGCGCCTCCATCCTGGCGTCGGAGTCCTTCGAGGACGGCATGCCCGCCAAGCGCCCGAGCGTCCAGGTGGGCGACCCCTTCATGGAGAAGGTCCTCATCGAGTGCTGCCTCGACCTGTTCTCCGGCGGCCTCGTGCTGGGCATCCAGGACCTCGGCGCCGCCGGCATCTCCTGCGCCACCAGCGAGCTCGCCTCCAACGGCGACGGCGGCATGCACGTGGACCTGGAGAACGTCCTCCTGCGCGACCCCACCCTCACCGCGGGCGAGATCCTCATGAGCGAGTCGCAGGAGCGCATGATGGCGGTCGTCGCCCCGGACAAGCTCGACGACTTCATGGCCGTCATCGACAAGTGGGACGTCGAGGCCGCCGTCATCGGAGAGGTCAACGGCTCCGGCCGCCTGACCATCGACCACTTCGGCGAGCGGATCGTCGACGTCGACCCGAAGACGGTCGCCCACGAGGGCCCCACCTATGACCGCCCCTACGCGCGCCCCGCCTGGCAGGACGAGCTCAACGCGGACACCACCGCCCGCCTGCCCCGCCCCGAGACGGCTGAGGCCCTGGCCGAGCAGGTGCGAGCGGTGGTCACCAGCCCCAACCAGGCCTCTCCCGCCTGGGTCACCGACCAGTACGACCGCTTCGTGCGCGGTGACACGGCCCTCGCCCAGCCCGACGACGCCGGCGTCATCCGCGTCGACGAGGCCACCGGCCGGGGGGTGGCCATCGCCACCGACGCCAACGGCCGCTTCACCAAGCTCGACCCCGCCACAGGGGCCGCCCAGGCCCTGGCCGAGTCCTACCGCAACGTGTGCACCGTGGGGGCCACGCCCCGCGCCGTCTCCGACTGCCTCAACTTCGGCTCCCCGGAGGACCCCGACGCCATGTGGCAGCTTGTCGAGGCCATCACGGGCCTGGCCGACGCGTGCCAGGAGATGGGCATCCCCGTCACCGGGGGCAACGTCTCCCTCTACAACTCCCACGGCAAGGTCAAGGGCCTGCCCGACTCCTCCATCAACCCCACCCCCGTCGTCTGCGTGCTCGGAGTCATGGACGATGTGCGCCGCGCCAACCCCTCAGGCTGGCACGAGGAGGGCCTGGCCGTCGTCATGCTTGGCGCCACCGCCGACGAGCTCGACGGCTCGGCCTGGTCCCGCGTCATCCACGACCACCTCGGCGGCGTGCCCCCGCGCGTGGACCTGGCCGCGGAGATGGCGCTCGGCCGCGTCCTCGTGGCCCTGTCCGAGGCTGACGGCCCCGACGGCGCCCGGCTCGTGCGGGCCGCCCACGACTGCTCCACCGGCGGGCTCATCCAGACGCTCGTGGATTCCTGCCTGCGCTTCGGCGTTGGCGCCTCCGTCGACCTGGCCTCCCTTCCCGGCGAGGGGCTCGACGATGCCACCGCGCTCCTGTCCGAGACCGGTGCCCGCGCCGTCATCGCCGTGCCCGAGGGGCTGCTGCCCGCCGTCGAGGCCGCGGCCGCCGCGGAGGACGTGCCCTTCGCCCGCATCGGCACCACTGGCGGGGACCTCCTCGTCGTCACCGGAACCGACATCCTGTCCGACGGCGGCGCGGGCCGCCCGCTCATCCTCGACCTGGACGAGCTCGGCCAGGAGGCGCGAGGCACGCTACCGGCCCTCTTCTGAGGGAAGCTGAGCCGCGTTGGTGGCCGCCGTCGCGCTGGGCGCGACGGCGGCCATCTCGCCTCAGAGGTCGAGGACCAGGCGCAGGCCGTCGTCGGCCCTTGGAGTGCGGCGAACAGGAGGCGGTGCCGCCGTCGTCACCTTCATGGATACAACGGGTTATACCCCTGTGGGGGAGAGATCCTGCTGGATGAAGTCAGACGTGGGGGGCTGCTTGCGCCAGTCCTTGGAGGCCTGGAGGGCGAGGAGGCAGATGGTCGCCGTCGCCAGGCCGACGCCGACCATGAGCTCGAAGGCGAGGTAGGGGTTGAACTCGGCGCTCCTGGGCACGGCCGCGGACGAGTGGTATCCCAGGGCGTCGTACGGCATGAGGGGAATGATGAGATCGCGGGAGATGGTCAGCACCGCCTGAGTGATCGCCGCGCCCAGGAGAATCACGTACCCGCTCCTCTTCAGGAAAGTGATCCCCGTGGTCAGCAGCGCGATGGCGGTGGAGAACACCGCGAAGGCGTAGACGAGGAACAGCCCGGACAGAAGAGAAGTGCTATCCGAATTGTCGCTGAAATCGATCGAGAGGGCGATATTGAACAGCCCGAGAAGGAGACCGAGACCCCCGCTGATCATGGCCAGGACGCAGGCGGCGGTCACTGTGCCGGGGCGGGCGGGGCCCGGGCGCATGGCGGGAATCGGCGCCGGGGCGAAGGGCACTGGCACGAGCATCATCGGCTGCTGGGCGGGATAACCGCCGTAAGGGGCGCCGGGCCCCGGGGCGGCCGGTGGGTTGCCCGGGGCGGGCGAGTAGCCCGGGCCATAGGCAGGCTGGCCGGGAAGGGGCTGGCCGGAAGCGTACGGCTGCTGAGGGGGGTAGGGGGTTGTCATGGTGCGTCCTTCATCATCGCGCTCGTTGTCTGTCGTATGCCGCCCGCCGAGCGACTGCCCGGACCTACCGGGAACGGCGCGGAATCGAAGCAGCTCGAATAGGACGAGGCGCGCCGCACAGGGGATCCCCCGTGCGGCGCGCGCTGGCCCGAGCTACTTGCGCCAGTTCTTCGAGGCCGCGTTCGCGAGCAGGATCATGGTTGCAAAAGCCAGGCCGAGCCCGATGAGGAGGTTGAAGACAGTGCCCCCGTTGAATTTGAGGCTGCTGGGAATATCGGAGGAGTCGATCCCGAGGATTCCCGGCAGTATGAGCGGGTAGATGATGTCATTGAAGAATGTCAGCACGGCCTGGGCGATGGCGGCGCCCAGGAGAATCCCGTATCCCTTGCCCTTGAGGAAGGTGATCCCGGTGGTCAGCAGTGCCACAGCGGTGATGAGCACCCCGAACCCGATCAAGTAGTTGATCGTCATCAGGGTGCCCAGGGCGTCCTCGAGCGCCGTGCGGGAGGTCGCCGTGTCAATGGCCGACGTGCCGATGATCACGAGGATGGACACGATGAGCCCCAGGCCACCGCTGATGATGCCGAGCACCGAGGCCGCCGTCGCGGTGCCCGGGCGGGTCGGTCCCATCGCCTGCGGGTAGGCCATCGACGGGTAGGCCCCCATGGGCTGCTGCGCGTAGGGAGCGGCCTCGTAGGGGGACTGGGGCATCCCGGCCTGCGCGTAGCCGGGCTGGCCCGCCGACGGCGCTGAGGGCTGGGGATAGGGCTGGTAGGGCTGCTGGGGAGCGTATGGGGACTGATCAGTCATGGAATCGATCCTTCTGTGTGATATGCCAAGGTGATTCAAGCCTGCCCACTCCGGTGCGTCAAGGAGCGCAGGCCTCCAGCGTGGCTCCATCGGGAGCGCTCCCCCGGGCCCGGGCGGGCGGCCCGCCCTCTCGCCGTCGGGCGCCCCGCCCCACAGGAGACTCTCAGGGGCGCCTGGCAGGCTCGCGCCCATGACACACCCCACCCCTGTCAACGAATCCTCCTGGGCGGGCGCCACCTGGCCGCTCGGAACCCACCTCGGCCCCGACGGCGTGACCGTCGCCGTCTACGCCCCGGCCGCCACCCGCCTCCAGCTCGAGGTCTACCCCGAGGCCCTCGGGGCGACGGCATCGAGCACCTTCCTGCCCGCGCGCGGCGAGGACGGCGTCTGGCGCGCCCAGATCGCGGGCCTCGAGGCCGGCGCCCTCCTCGGCTGGCGCGCCTGGGGCCCCAACTGGCCCTACGACCCCTCCTGGACGCCCGGCTCCGCCACCGGCTTCATCGCCGACCTCGACGAGCAGGGCAACCGATTCAACCCCAACAAGGTCCTCTTCGACCCCTACTCCCGCGAGATCACCCACACCGTCTACACCGACCGCCTGGCCGACTACGGTGTCAACGACGGCGTCTTCGGCACCGGCGGCGACGACGTCGACGGCGTCCCGCGCCGCCAGATCGACACCGCCCCCTACGCCCCCAAGGGCATCGTCCTGCCCGAGGACGCCGCCCACACCGCCACCGCCCCGAAGCCCCACCTGCCCGCCGAGCAGGCCATCGTCTACGAGGCCAGCGTCAAGCAGCTCACCGGCCACCCCTCCGCCGCGCGCCTGCGCGACCTGCTCGCCGGTGAGTCCGGCTTCGAGGACGTCGCCGACATCCCCGCAGAGTTCCAGGGCACCTACAAGGGCGCCGGCATGCTCGCCCCCTACCTCAAGGCGGCCGGCTTCACCGCCGTCGAGCTCCTGCCCGTCCACGAGACCAACGCCTCGGAGTCCGGGCGCGAGGGCAAGACGAACGCCTGGGGCTACATGACCCTGTCCTTCTTCGCCCCCAACCGCCAGTACTCCGCGGACAAGGGCTGGGGCGGCCCCACCCGGGAGTTCACCGAGATGGTCGACGCCTTCCACGCCGCGGGCATCGAGGTCTACCTCGACGTCGTCTACAACCACACCGCCGAGGGCGGCAACTGGGGAGGCGACGTCAACACCGTCGGCTTCACCAGCCTGGGCGGCTTCGCCACCGCCGAGTACTACCAGATGACGACGGACAAGATCCTCGTCGACGGCGCCACCGGCACCTCCAACCAGATCAACTACTCCTCCCCGGTGGCCCGCCAGCTCGTCCTGGACTCCCTGCGCCACTGGTGCACCGACATGGGCGTGGACGGATTCCGCTTCGACCTGGCCACCGTGCTCGGCCGCATGCCCGCCGACGCCGCCGCCGACGACTGGGGCAACCTCAAGCGCTTCTTCAACGAGCACCCGCTGCTCACCGGCATCGCCGATCTCGCCTCCGAGCAGGACATCGAGGTCATCGCCGAGGCCTGGGACCTGTGGGGCTACGAGGTCGGCAACTTCCCGCGCGGCTGGGGAGAGTGGAACGGCCGCTACCGCGACGCCGTGCGCCGCTTCGCCAAGGGCGACGGCAACACGGGCGCCTTCATCGAGGTCGTCAACGGCGACTACAACCACTTCAACGACAACGGCGGCCCCCAGAAGTCCGTCAACTTCCTCGTCGCCCACGACGGCTTCAACCTCGCCGACCTCGTGAGCTACCCCGCCAAGAACAACGGCCAGCCTGCCCCCTTCGGCCCCTCCGACGGTGGCAACGACGACAACATGTCCTGGGACTCCGGCGGCGACCAGGCGCTGCGCCGCCAGCGGCTGCGCAACTTCTGGGCGATCCTCATGCTCTCGCGCGGCGTGCCCATGGTGGTGGCCGGCGACGAGATGGGCCGCACCCAGAACGGCAACAACAACCCCTGGGCCATCGACACCATCGCCATGCGCAACAACTACGCGATGCTGGCCACGAACGACCCCCAGGGCGTGCCCGTCGAGGCCGACGTCGAGGCCTCCTACCACGACAACCTCGGCACCTTCGACGCGCCCAGCGACAGTGTCAACCCGCTGTTCCACTTCGCGCGATCCCTCATGCGCCTGCGCCGCGAGCACCCCGCCCTGCACCAGGCCGCCTGGGGCGATGAGCGGGTCGGCGGCGACGACGTCTCCTACCTCTTCCGCACCCCGACCGGCGAGGGATCCCCGCAGGAGGGCGACCGCGCCCTGCGCATCCTCATCGACGCCCCCGGCGAGGCCTTCTGCGCCATGATCAACATGGCCGGCGACGCCGTCGCCTTCGAGGTGCCGCGCGACGAGGGCGGGGTCCAGTGGCGGCGCGTCGCCGACACAGCCGCCTGGGCCGAGCCCGAGTGCAACTGCTGGCCCGAGGAGGCCGGGCAGGTGCTCGACGGCGAGGTCGTCGTCGCCCCCTGGTCCGTCGTCATCGCCCACGCCGTCAAGGCCTGAGCCGCCTGGAGCGCGAGCCGGGCTGAGGGCTCGTCATCGTGGGGCCGCCCCTTGTGGGGCGGCCCCACTTCTGTTCCTCCCGGGTGCCCGGGGCTCCCCGGCCGGCGCGGGTGGCCCTGACGGGGCCTGGCGGCGCCGCCGTCGGGCGCCTAGCGTGTCGCACGCGAGAGGGGAACGGGCGGGAAGCCCGCCGCCCCAGTTGCATGAGGACAACGAGGAGAAGCCATGAGCAGCACCAGCGACTCGACCACCACCCCGGATCCCGCCTTCGAGGCCGCCAACATCTTCGGCACCGGCGAGCCGAACACCGGCTTCGCCCAGTACTTCACCGGGCCGTCGTTCCTGCGGGCGATCATCGACGACCCCGAGTGCGCCGTCGGCGTCCACAACGTCACCTTCGCCCCCGGATGCCGCAACAACTGGCACATCCATCACGCCACCAGCGGCGGCGGGCAGGTGCTCCTGTGCACCGCAGGCTCGGGCTGGTACCAGGAGGAGGGCTCGGACCCGGTGCCCATGCGGCCCGGCACGGCGGTCTTCGCACGGGCCGGCGTCAAGCACTGGCACGGTGCCGCGGCCGACTCGTGGTTCAGCCACATCGCGCTCGCGGTCCCCGGCGAGGGCACCTCCAACGAATGGCTCGAGCCCGTCGACGACGACTTCTACGCCTCCCTCGGCGCCTGACGAGGGGCTCCACGCTCCCGGCTGTCAATTCTGCGGCCGTCGGCTTCCGACGCCGTCGCATCCCCTGAGGAAAGCCGCATGATTCCAACGGTTCTCCCTTCCCGTTGTGCAAGGCTCGCCGTCGACGGCAGCAGAATTGACACCTACCGCCGAGAATCTGCCCTGTCGTCAACGAGAGAGGCTGAAAGGCCCAGGCCCTCGGGGGATGAGGCGCGTCGCGTGCGGATGAGCGGCGACGACGGCGAGGACCTCTGCCACGAATCTTCCTGACCGCACCTGCCTCCCGGTGAAACGGATGAGGGTGAGCCCAAGACGCGCCACATCGCGGCTGCGGGAGTCGTCCTGCTCAAGCGACCACATATCCGAGTGGTAGTCGAAACCGTCGAGTTCGACGATCAACCAGCCGTTCACCACCAGGTCGACCTCGCCGACGCCGCGGATGACGACGCCCTCGTCGACTTCGAGCCCAGCCGCTCGTAGACGCAGCCGGGCGAGAGTCTCGATCGGGCTGCGAGATCGAGTGGACGCCATTGCGAGTCGACGACGACCCGTGTCGAATCGAGAGGGCGCGAGAAGGGCCGCAAGCTCGGGGAGAGTGATCGTGCCCTGTTTCAGTGGCGCATCGGCCACGACGATGGCCAGTTCGTCGTCCGGGTCCCATTGCATGAGGTCAGCGACGGCCTCGGCGAGTGGAAGGACGGGATAGGCGGTGGGCTCCGGAAGAACGAGCCCCGTCTGCTCCGGAGGTGCTCGCGGCCCAGCGGACGCGTCTTGGTGCCATGAGGAACGACAATCGTGATTGGCCCGAGGCGGCTGGGCAGGGGGAGACGGTGGTGGGCGGCAGCGTGCTGGCCCGCGATGAGTCCTCCGTGGATCCGGGCGAGGAGGACGAGGCGACTGCAACCAGGGAGTGCGAGTGTTCCATGCTGATGGAGCTCGAGGTCGCCGCGATCGACGAGGGCATCGATGCGCCGTCGTTCCGCGCGGGTCAGATGGAGGGCGGCACGGCGGACGGCGCCGTGGCAATCGCGCACGCGTGTGAGGAGCCGCTGATCGGGATCGGAGGCCTTCGTGGGGGTTGGGGCCATGGGAGGAGTCTCCCCTGATCCGGGCTGGCGCGCCCTGGTTTCGGTGGGGGCTCTCGATGCCGTGGGCGCTTCTGGCTGTCAATTCTGCGGCCGTCGGCTTCCGATGCTGTCGCATCCCCTGGGGAGAACCGCATGATTCCAAGGGTTCTAATGTTCCGTTGTACAGGGCTCGCCGTCGACGGCAGCAGAATTGACACTGTCGGCAGTCTTGGCGGCGTCGGGGCCTCCCTGGTGTCCCATGCGGGCTCGACGGCGGTGGGAGACTGGGGGCATGAGCGCGAATGCTGTCATCGCCGCTGTTCTCGCCGTCGTCTTGTGCGCCGCGGCACTGGTTCTGGGCTGGGTCGCCTTCGCCGCCGCCCGGGACCGCCTCCCGCGCCAGCACTGGGCGGGCGTGAGGACCGTCTGGTCCCTGGCCGCCGACGACTCGTGGTACGCCGCGCAGCGGGCCAGCGCCCCAGCCACGCGGTCGACCGCCTGGGCCTTCGGCATCGCCGCGCTCCTTGAGGCGGTGGCCGCGCTGGAGCCGGACTGGATGCCGCTCGCCGTCGTCGCCGCCATCCCCCTGGCGGCCTGCGCGTTGGGGGTCCTCTACAGCTGGCTGGGGTGGAAGGCCGCGCGGATCGCCGTCAGCGCGCTGGAGCGTGAGAACCGCCGGTGAACGCCGGGGCCGCCGGGGCCCCGCGCGGACGGAGCGGCGGCTGGCTGCCGGGTGTGACCCGCGTCCTAGAAGGGTCGCGGACTGAGACCATTCATCTCAGCGAAACGTGGCGGTGGAACTCTTGAATCCGGCACCGAGGCAGAAGCCCGGTGCGATTGTGAGGACGCGAATACGCGAAGGAGTCCGTCATGGCTGAAGTCGTCGAGAAGGTCTATGAGCAGGTGGTCGCCCGCAACCGCGGGGAGACCGAGTTCCACCAGGCGGTGCGCGAGGTGCTGGACTCCCTCGCCCCCGTCATCGCCAAGCACCCGCACTACGCCGAGGGCGCGCTGCTGGAGCGCATCGTGGAGCCCGAGCGCCAGCTCATGTTCCGCGTCCCGTGGGTCGACGACGCCGGCAACGTCCAGGTCAACCGCGGCTTCCGCATCGAGTTCAACTCCGCCCTGGGCCCCTACAAGGGCGGCCTGCGCTTCCACCCCAGCGTCAACGCCGGCATCATCAAGTTCCTCGGCTTCGAGCAGATCTTCAAGAACGCTCTGACCAACCAGGCCATCGGCGGTGGCAAGGGCGGCTCCGACTTCGACCCCCACGGCCGCTCCGACGCCGAGGTCATGCGCTTCTGCCAGTCCTTCATGACCGAGCTCTCCCGCCACATCGGCCCGAGCACGGACGTGCCCGCCGGTGACATCGGCGTGGGCGGCCGCGAGATCGGATTCCTCTTCGGCCAGTACAAGCGGCTGCGCAACTCCTACGACGCCGGCGTCCTCACCGGCAAGGGCCTGGGCTGGGGCGGCTCGCTCGTGCGCACCGAGGCCACCGGTTACGGCACCGTCCTGTTCGCCCAGTCCATGCTCGCCACCAAGGGCGAGTCCCTCGAGGGCAAGAAGGTCGCGGTCTCCGGCTCCGGGAACGTCGCCATCTACGCCATCGAGAAGGCCCAGCAGCTCGGCGCCACCCCGATCACCTTCTCCGACTCCTCCGGCTACGTCGTCGACGAGGCCGGTGTGGACCTCGACCTCCTCAAGCAGGTCAAGGAGGTCGAGCGCGGCCGCGTCGCCGACTACGTCTCCCGCAGGCCCGGCGCCCGCCTCGTGACCGAGGGCCGCGTCTGGGATGTCCCGGTCGACGTCGCCCTGCCCTGCGCCACCCAGAACGAGCTCGACGGCGCCAACGCCGCCACGCTGCTGCGGGGCGGCTGCGCCGTCGTCGCCGAGGGCGCCAACATGCCCTCCACCCCCGAGGCCATCGAGGCATTCCAGGCCGCTGGCATCCTCTACGCCCCCGGCAAGGCCGCCAACGCCGGTGGCGTGGCGACCTCCGCCCTCGAGATGGAGCAGAACGCCGGCCGCACCCGTTGGAGCTTCGAGACCGCCGAGGCCAAGCTCACCGACATCATGACCGACATCCACGACTCCTGCGTGGCCGCCGCGGAGGAGTACGGCCGCCCCGGCGACTACGTCCTCGGCGCCAACGCCGCCGGCTTCACCCGCGTCGCCGACGTCATGATCGCTCACGGCATCGTCTGAGCGGACGACCCTGCCGGATCGGCGGTCCCTCGCTGACCGACCCGGCTCTCGACGGCGCCCGTCACCTCGCGCAGGTGGCGGGCGCCGTCGTTGTCGCCGCCCAGCAGGTGTATGATGTGGATCACATGACGTGATGCCCGAACGGGCGTAGTGTTGTGCCCGTTAAGGCGCACATTCCGCTTCGAATGCCCGAACGGGCGTACGGGGGTATGCGCGCATCCATGACAGCGTCGTCGAGGGAGGGCAGCGTGAACGCCGACCAGCGCCAATCCAGCATCGCCGCCGCCGTCGCGCGCGAGGGCCGCGTCCACGTCACCGAGCTCGCCACCCGCTACGGCGTCACCGTCGAGACGATCCGCCGCGACCTCAGCGCCCTCGACCGCGCCGGAGCGCTGCGCAAGGTCCACGGCGGCGCCGTCCCCGCCCCCGTCAGCGCCTCGCCTGAGACGGGCGTCGCCGAGCGCGAGCTCGCGGCCGCCCCCGCCAAGGCCGCCATCGCCGCGGCGGCCCTCGAGGCCCTGGCCCCCGAGGAGGGGATGACCCTCCTCCTCGACGCCGGGACCACCACCGCCGCGCTCGCCCGCCTCCTGCCCGTGGGCCTCGGCCTGCGCGTCATCACCGACTCCCTGCTCATAGCCTCCCTCCTCGCCCCCCGCGACGGCATCAGCATGCGCGTCCTGGGAGGGCAGGTCCGCGGCATCACGCAGGCCGCCGTCGGCCCCGAGGCCCTCGATGCCCTCGCCCGCCTGCGGGTCGACGCCGCCATCCTCGGTACCAACGGGATCAGCGCCGAGCATGGGCTGTCCACGCCCGACCCGGACGAGGCGGCCGTCAAACGCGCCATGGTCCGCGCCGGGCGCCGCGTCATCGCCCTGGCCGACGCCGCCAAGATCGGCCAGGAGCACCTCGTCTCCTTCGCCGACACCGCCGATATCGACCTCCTCATCACCAACGCCCCCCTGCCCGACCCTCTCGCCAGCCAGCTCGCCACCACAGGAACCGAGGTCCGCATCGCATGATCGTCACACTCACCCCCAACCCCTCACTCGACCGCACCGTCGCCCTGCCCGGCCCCCTCGTGCGCGGCGGCGTCAACCGCCTCACCAGCGTCGTCACCGACCCCGGCGGCAAGGGCGTCAACGTCGCCCGCGTCCTGGTCTCCTCCGGCCTGGAGGTCACCACCGTCCTGCCCGCCGCCGAGCACGACCCCCTGCGCGCCGCGCTCGACGCCGTCGCCCAGCCCGGCCTGACCGTCACCGCCGTCACCGTGCCGGGCGCCGCGCGCGTCAACACCGCCGTCACCGAGCCCGACGGAACCACCACCAAGATCAACGAGCCCGGCGCCGAGCTCGGCGAGGCCGAGCGCACCGCTATCGAGAAGGCCCTGCTCGCCGCCGTCGAGGCTGGGGGCCGGACGGGGGAGGGCGACAGCGCCGGGTGGGCGATCCTCTCCGGCTCACTGCCGCCCGGCGCCCCCACCGACTGGTACGCCCGGCTCGTCGCCCTGCTGCGCCCCACGGGCGCGAGCATCGCCGTCGACACCTCTGACGCGCCGCTCGCCGCCCTGGCCGCCGCGCTGCCGGACGCCGCCCCCGACCTCATCAAGCCCAACGGCGAGGAGCTCGGGCAGCTCGCCGGACTGCCCGCCGAGCGCGCCATGGCCCTGGAGGACGGCGCTCTCGCCGGGGATCTCGCGCCCGTCGTCGACGCCGCCCGCGTCCTCGTCGACCGGGGCGTCACCGCCGTCATGGCCACCCTCGGGCCCGCTGGGGGAGTGCTCGTGACCGCCGAGGGCGCCTGGCACGCCCCGGCCCCCGCCATCGACGTCGTCTCCACGGTGGGGGCGGGCGACTCGTCCGTCGCCGGCTACATCCTGGCCGACACCCGCGGGGACGACCCCGCCGACCGCCTGGCCACCGCCATGCTCTACGGCTCCGCCGCTGCCTCCCTGCCCGGAACCACCCTGCCCACCCCCGCCGACCTGCCCGGCGCCCCGCCAGCCGTCACCCGGCTCGCCTGAGCGCCGGGCCGCGAGGCCCGACCCCGACCGCCAACGACCCGCCACCACGACCCACCGCCCCATGCGCCGGCAGCCCGGCGCCCACCGACCCAAGGAAGCACCATGACCGAGACCATCGACACCGGCGGCACCGCGCCGCTCATCATCCCCGAGCTCGTCGCGCTCGACGCCAGCCCCGGCACCGACAAGAGCGACGTCATCACCTACCTGGCCGGCGTCGTCGCCGGGGCCGGGCGCGCTGATGGCCCCGAGGGGCTGGCCACTGACGCGCTGGCCCGCGAGTCCACCGCCCCCACTGGCATCCCCGGGGGCATCGCCATCCCGCACTGCCGCTCCGAGCACGTGCTCGCCGCCAGCCTCGGATTCGCGCGCCTGGCCGAGCCGGTCGACTTCGGCGCCGCCGACGGCCAGGCCGCCGACCTCATCTTCATGATCGCCGCCCCCGCCGGCGCCGACGACATGCACCTCAAGCTCCTGGCCAAGCTCGCCCGCGGCCTCATGCGCACCGACTTCACCGACGCCCTGCGGTCCGCGGGCAGCGCCGAGGAGGTCGTCCGGATGGTCACCGAGCAGGTCCAGCCCGAGCTGCTCGAGGACAGCACGGGCGAGGCCGAGGGAGCCGGCGCGCCCGCCGCAGCGGCCGCCCCCGCCGCCTCGGCTGCCGCAGCCGCCCCCGCGAGCGGCGGGGCCGAGCGCGTCATCGTCGGCGCCACCTCCTGCCCCACCGGCATCGCCCACACCTTCATGGCCGCCGAGGCCCTGGAGCAGGCGGGGAAGGACCGCGGCATCACCGTGCGCATCGAGGGCCAGGGCTCGGGCAAGATCGACGCCCTCGACCCTGAGGTCATCGCCCGCGCCGACGCCGTCGTCTTCGCCCACGACCTGCCCATCAAGGGACGCGAGCGCTTCGCCGGAAAGCCGGTGATCGACGTCGGCGTCAAGGCCGCCGTCAACGACGCCGGGAGCCTCATCGATCAGGCCCTGGCCGCCATCGACGACCCCTCCGCCCAGCGCGTTCCCGCAGGCGCGGCGGGCGGCGGCCAGGACTCGTCGGAGGAGGACGAGGGCTCCGTCCACTGGGCCCGCCGCCTCCAGCGCGCCGTCATGACCGGCGTGTCCTACATGATCCCCTTCGTCGCCGCCGGCGGTCTGCTCATCGCCCTCGGATTCCTCCTGGGCGGTTACGGCGTCGCCCTCACCCCCGACGGCCTCACCCCCGACTCCATCGCGGCCTCCGTGGTCAAGGACTACTCGCTCACCAACCTGCCGGGGACCATCACCGGCGAGGGCATCCACTCCGGGATGCTCCTCTACCTCGGCTCCGTGCTGTTCATGCTCGGCCAGGCCGCCATGGGCTTCCTCGTCCCGGCGCTCGCCGGCTACATCTCCTTCGGCCTGGCCGGGCGCCCCGGCATCGCCCCCGGCTTCGCCATGGGCGTCGTCGCCACCGCCGTCGGCTCCGGCTTCATCGGCGGCCTCGTCGGAGGCATCCTCGCCGGGTACGTCGCCGCCTGGCTCGCCGGCCTCGACGTGCCGCGCTGGCTGCGGGGCCTCATGCCCGTCGTCGTCATCCCGCTGGGCACCACGCTCGCCGTCGGCGGGCTCATGTACCTCGTCCTCGGGCGCCCGCTCGCGGCACTCATGACCTCCCTCCAGGACGGGCTCACCTCGATGTCCGGTGGCGGCTCCGCCGTCCTCCTCGGCGTCATCCTCGGCCTCATGATGTGCTTCGACCTGGGCGGGCCCGTCAACAAGGCCGCCTACCTCTTCGCCACCGCCGGCCTGGACGCGCAGACCACCGCCTCCTTCGAGATCATGGCCGCCGTCATGGCCGCGGGCATGGTCCCGCCGCTGGCCGTCTCCGTGGCGACCTTCCTGCGCCCCCGCCTGTTCACCAAGGCCGAGGTGGAGAACGGCCGCAGCGCCTGGCTGCTCGGCCTGTCCTTCATCTCCGAGGGCGCCATCCCCTTCGCCGCCGCCGACCCGCTGCGCATCATCCCGGCCACCATGGCCGGCGGCGCCGTCACCGGCGCGCTGTCCATGGCCCTCCACGTGGGCTCCCGCGCCCCGCACGGCGGGCTCTTCGTGGCCTTCGCGATCACCCACGTCATGGGCTTCATCCTGGCGATCGTCGCCGGGGTGGTCGTCACCTCCGCCCTCGTCGTCGTCCTCAAGGGCCTCGGCCACCGCAAGGCCGCCGCCGCGGCCGCTGCCGCCTGAGCCCTCAGGCGTCCGGACCGCGCCTTCGCGCCCGCGCCCCGGGTCCCGCTCGCCGTGGCAGCGAGCGGGACCCGGGGCGCGGGTATCTTCGGCCCCATGCCAGCACGACGACGCATCGACCCCGCCGACGGCGCCTCCGCCGTCCGGGCCTGGGCCGCCACCAGTCACCCCGACGGCGCGGCGCCGGGCATGAGCACGGGGAAGGGCACGGGGATGGGCGCGGGAGAGGGGGCCGCCGTCGACAGGCGAACTCTCGCCACCGCCGTGCGCTACACGCTCGAAGAGCTCACCGCCTGCGCGCCCGGTCGCAGCGTCGAGGTGCGCGTCCCGCCCTTCGGGGCCACCCAGGCCGTCGCCGGGACAACGCACCGGCGCGGCACCCCGCCCAGCGTCGTCGAGACCGACGCCGCCACCTGGCTCGCGCTGGCCACCGGCCGCCTCGGCTGGGCCGAGGCGACCGACTCCGGCGCGCTCGCCGCGTCCGGCGAGCGCTGCGACCTCAGCCCCTACCTGCCCCTCATGCGCGCCTGAGGGCATCTCCACCCGCGCGCCCCGCTGGCGCGGTAGGTTCACTCCATGAGCCGCGCCCGCCTCAGCAGCTTCACCGCCCCTCCCGGACCCGTCGTCGCCGTCCTGGCGGCACTGCGGGAGCGCTACGAGATCCCCGCCGCCGGGGCGGAGGGCTTCCCCGACGACGCCCTCGCCGAGGCCGAGGCGGCCGCCGCCGCATGGGAGGCCGACGGCGCCGCGCGACTCCTCGCCTCCGGCGCCCGCGACGCCCGTGACCTCCCCCTGGTCACCATCGACCCACCCGGCTCCATGGACCTCGACCAGGCCCTCTCCCTGCAGCGCCTCGCCCCCGCAGCGGTCCCGGACGGCGCTCCGGCAGGCGGGGGAGCGAGCGCGCTGCGTGACGCCGTCGCTGACCCTGGCGCGGGGGAGGCCGCCTACCGGGTCTCCTACGCCATCGCGTCCCTGGCCACTTTCGTCACCGCTGGCGGCGCCCTCGACGCCGAGCTCGCCCGCCGCGGTGAGACCGTCTACCTGCCCGACGCCTCCACGCCCCTGCACCCGCCCGTCCTCTCCCATGGCGCCGCCTCCCTCCTGCCCGACGAGGACCGCCCCGCCTGCCTGTGGACCGTCGACCTCGACGCCACGGGCGCCGTCGTCGCCGCGCGGGTGGAGCGTGCCCTCGTGCGCTCGCGGGCCCGGCTCGACTACGCCCAGGTCCAGGCGGCTCTTGACTCCGGCGCCTCCCTGCCCGACCCTGCCCCCGCTGATCTTCCTGCCCTGCTGGCGGCCATCGGCGAGCTGCGGCAGGTCCAGGAGGCCGCCCGGGGAGGCATCTCCCTGCCCGCCCCCGAGCACGAGATCGACCACGACGGCGAGGGGTACCGGCTCGCCTTCCGCGCGCCTGTGGACGCCGAGGGCTTCAACGCGCAGATCTCCCTGCTCACGGGCATCTGCGCCGCGCGGATCATGGGGGCCTGCGGAGTCGGCATCCTGCGCACGATGCCGCCCACCACCGAGGAGGACCAGCGCCGGCTGCGCCGCGCGGCCCGCGCGCTTCGCATCGAGTGGCCCGACCCCCTGCCCTACGCCGAGCTCGTGCGGGGCCTTGACGCCTCCAACCCCGCGCACCTGGCCTTCATGGACCGCGCCCTCACGCTCTTCCGGGGCTCCGGGTATCTCGCGATCCTGCCCGGCGGGGAGCGTCCCGCCGACGGCGATGCCCAGCACGCGGCGATCGCCTCGCGCTACGCCCACGTCACCGCGCCGCTGCGCAGACTCGTCGACCGCTACGGCCTGGAGGCCTGCGTGGCCGCCTGCGCCGGGCAGGCCGCGCCCGACTGGGTGGTGGAGGCACTGCCGGGGCTTCCCGAGACGATGTCCTCCACGGGGCGGCGCGCGAACGCCGCCAGCCGGGGCGCCGTCGACGCCATCGAGGCCCTTGTCATGGCAGGTCATGAGGGCGAGGTCTTCGACGCCGTCATCACCTCCGAGCGCGACGGGCTCGGCGAGGTCATGCTGCGCGAGCCCGCTGTCGTCGGGGAGATCCGCGTCGCCAAGAAGACGGATAAGAGCCGGGACGGCGGCAAGAGCAGCGGCGCCCTGCCCGTGGGCGAGGCGATCCGGGCGCGCCTGGTCAGCGCCGACGTCGAGGCCGGCCGCACCCGCTTCGAGCTCGCCGACTGACCCCGCCGCCCTCACTTCTACCGGTCTCGGCGAAGGGGGCAGCGGGGGTGCGCAAGGGGTGGGTGGAGATCGCCGGTAGGGGTTGTGCTGGAGGCGAGGAAGCGATTAGGCTCACACTAAGTCATCTGAGGACTTGGGGGCGCTGTGAGTAGTCGCGTGGAGAGCCTGGTCGAGGCGCTGCTGGCGCGCGTCGTCGACGGGACCTACCGGCCCGGCTCCCCCCTGCCCGCCGAGGATGTTCTGGCCCGGGAGCTGGCGGTCTCGCGCCTGACCGTCCGCGAGGCCGCCAAAGTGCTGGTCGCCCGCGGGATCCTCACCTCCCGCCAGGGCTCGGGCACCTACGTCGTCGACCCCGCGAAGTGGAGGGACGTGCCGGGGCTGGTCGCCCTGGAGCGCAGCCGCCGCGACGAGCGCGAGCTCGGCCTGGCCCTGCTCGAGGTGCGCCGCATGCTGGAGGTCGGCAGCGCCGGCCTGGCTGCCGCCCGCTGCACTGAGGACCATCTCGACTTGCTCGAGCGCTCCATCGCCGGCCTGCGCGGCGCCCACGAGATCGGGGACGTCGAGGCCGCCGTGCGCGCCGACCTCGACTTCCACGACACCATCCTGGCGGCCGCGGGCAACCCCTTCATCCTGGCCACCTACGCCCCGCTGCGCGCCGAGCTCGTCCGTGCGCGCCGTGTCACCTCCGCCCACGCCGAGGTCCGCCAGCACGCCCTGGTCCACCACGAGCGGATCCTGCTGGCCCTGCGCCTGGGGTCGCCCGACGCCGCCAAGGCCACCATGCGCGCCCACATGGAGCAGACCAGCAACGACCTGCTCGCCCACGTCCCGGTCCCAGGCCCTGACCGTGGGGCCTCGCAGACTGCGCCCGCCGGACCGCCGTCGGACCGCAAGGCCTGAACCATCCGCCATCAACTCCCCAATTCATCTGAGGATTCCTCCTCACATCGTCGCAAAGGAGCGACCCATGCCCGCACTCGCCGAGCTCACCGCAGGACTGCCCGACTCCCCGCCCGTGGATCCCGCCTCCATCGCCGCGGCGCTCACGCGCACGCTCGTCGTCCTGGATGACGACCCCACCGGCACCCAGTCCGTGGCGGACCTGCCCGTGGTCACAGGCTGGAGCGTGGACGACCTCGCCTGGGCCCTGGGCACCGGCGCGCCCGCCGTCTACGTCATGACCAACTCCCGCTCCCTGGATCCGGCTGACGCCAAGCGCGTCAATACCGAGGTCGTCACCAACGCGCTCGAGGCCGCGAGCCGCACCGGCACCGCCATCGCCTTCGTGTCCCGCTCCGACTCCACCCTGCGCGGCCACTACCCCCTGGAGCCGGATACGATCGCCGATCTCATCGAGGCCGGAGGCACGCCCGTGGATGGCATCATCATCTCCCCGGCCTTCCCCGACGCCGGCCGCGTCACCGTCCACGCCACCCACTACGCCGGCTCGCCGGCCGCCGGGTACGCGCCCGTGGGCGACACCGAGTTCGCCCGAGACAAGACCTTCGGCTACACCTCCTCCGACCTGCCCGCCTGGGTGGAGGAGAAGACCGACGGCGCCGTGAGCGCCGACCAGGTGCTGACCATCGACCTCGCCACCCTGCGCACGGACGAGGACGCGGTCGTCGCCGCGCTGCGGGGAGCCAGCGGCCGCGCCCCCATCGTCGTGGACTGCCTGGAGGAGAACGACCTGCGCCTGCTGGCCCGCGCCCTGGCGCGCGCGGAGGAGGCCGGCGCCACCTTCGTCTACCGGGTCGGCCCGCCCTTCGTGCGCGCCCGGATCGGCCAGGAGCCCCACGCGCCGCTCACCCCCGCCGAGGCGCAGCCCGCAGCGAGCGCCCCGGCCACCGACGCGCTTGGAGGACTGATCGTCGTCGGCTCGCACGTGGGCCTGACCGGACGGCAGGTCGACGCCCTGCGCGAGGCCACCTCCACCCCGGAGATCGTGCTGGATGTCCCCACCGTCCTGGATCCCGCCGCCCGTGACGCGCACGTGGCAGACGTCGCCGAGCGCGCCGCCGCCGCCCTGGGGGAGGGCAACGTGGTGGTGCGCCGCGGCGGGGCATTCGTGGCCGGGCGCGACGCCGAGGAGTCCCTGGACTTCGCCCGGCGCGTGTCCGCGGCCGTCGTGGAGGTGGTCCAGCGGATCGTGGCGGCGCGCTGCCCGCGCTTCGTCATCGCCAAGGGCGGCATCACCTCCTCCGACGTCGCCAGCCGTGGCCTGGGGATGAGCCGGGCCATGGTGCGCGGCCCCATGCTGCCGGGGATCGTCTCCGCCTGGGAGCCGCAGGACGGCCCGGCCGCAGGGGTGCCGTACATCGTCTTCGCCGGGAACGTCGGCGACGACTCCTCGCTGGCGGCGGTCGTCGCCACGCTCAACGCCGGGATCGGCTCGCGCTGAGTCGCCAGTTGTACGGGCCGCGCCGCCGGCCCGCCCGCCCACCAGACCGCACCACCTCGATCAAAGGAGATCACCATGACCACTACTGTCGCCGTCCTGGGCCTGGGAGCCATGGGCCTGCCCATGGCCACCCACCTGGCCTCCACCTTCACTGTCAGCGGCTTCGACATCGCGGCGCCCCGCCTGGAGCTGGCGCGCCAGGCCGGCATCACACCAGCGGCCTCCGCAGCCGAGGCAGCTTCCGGGGCTGATGTCGTCCTGGTCGCCGTGCGCAACCAGGCCCAGCTCGAGGATCTGCTCTTCGGCGAGTCCGGGATCGCCGCCTCCATGAAGCCCGGGGCCCTGGTGCTGCTGACCTCCACGGTTGGCGGCGAGGGCGTCAAGGCCGTGGCGGCGCGCCTGGAGCAGGCGGGCCTGGGGCTCGTGGACGCTCCGGTCTCCGGCGGGCCGGTGCGCGCCGGGACGGGGGACCTGCTGGTCGTCGTCGGCGCTGACGATGCCGCCTGGGACGCCGCCCACGACGTCCTGGACGACATGGCCTCCACCCTGGTGCGCGTGGGCGACGCCCCCGGCTATGGGCAGGCCATGAAGACCGTCAACCAGCTCCTGTGCGGCGTGCACATCGCCGCCGCCGGGGAGGCCCTTGCCCTGGCAGACGCCCTCGGGCTGGACACCGCCGCCGCCCTGGAGGCGCTCATGGCCGGGGCCGCCGAATCCTTCATGCTCGGCGACCGCGGCCCCCGCATGCTCCAGGCCTACGACGCCGATGGCGCGGAGGTCCGCTCCCGCCTGGACATCTTCGTCAAGGACATGGGGATCGTCACTGCCGCTGCCAAGGGCGTGGGCCTGTCCACGCCAGTGGCCGCCGCCGCCGAGCAGCTCTACCTGCAGGGGGCCCGGCGCGGCCTGGCGGCCTGCGACGACTCCTCGGTCATCACCGTGGTGGCGCCCAGCAAGGCCGCCGGGCCCGCCCAGACTGGCGAGGAGGCGGCGTCATGAGCGTGAGCCTGCTCGCGTCGTCGGCCTTGGCGAGGGCTCCTCTGGCGGTCCTGCCCCTGGCCGGTGGTGACGCCCCGCCCCAGCCGGTCCTGTCCGCGGGGGCGCTGCTGGCGCTGGCGGCCGCGGCCATCGCGATCCTGCTGGTGCTGGTCATCAAGGCCAAGATGAGTGCCTTCATCGCCATGCTGCTGGTGTCCATGGGCCTGGCGCTGGCGACCAGGATCCCCGTGGGCGACGTCGTCAAGACCATGACCGACGGCATGGGCAAGACCCTGGGGACCGTGGCCATGATCGTCGGCCTGGGGGCGATCCTGGGGCGGGTGGTCGAGGCCGCGGGCGGCGCGGAGACCCTGGCCGACCGCTTCACCCGGGTGCTGGGGCGCCACCGTGTCATCGCCGCGGTGACCGCCGCGTCCTTCGTGCTGGGGATCCCGATCTTCTTCGATGTCGGGTTCATCATCCTGGCGCCCATCGTGTTCGGGTTCGCCTACATCGCCAGGATCAACCCGCTCAAGATCGGCCTGCCAGTGGCCGCCACCCTCATGGCGCTGCACGTCGTGGTGCCGCCGCACCCCGGGCCTGTGGCCTCGGCGGCGACGCTGGGAGTCGACGTCGGGATGCTGACCATGGTGGCGCTGCCGGTGTGCGCCGTGGTGGCAGTGGTCTCGTACTTCGCCTCGCGCCTGTTCGACGTGGACACGATCGTCCTGGAGGGAAGCCCGCTGGGGTCCGCGAAGGACGTGGCCGAGGCGCCCTACGAGCCCGGCGGGACCGTGGCCCGGCCGCGCGCGACCGGGCCGGGGACGGTCATCTTCCTCATCGTCGAGCCGATCGCCCAGATGATGCTGGGGACCGTGGGGCAGATGATGGTGCCGGAGGGGAGCACGGCGCACGGCGTGCTGGGCTTCGTCGGCTCGTCGACGACGGCGCTGCTGACCGCCGTGGTCCTGGCGTACTTCATCATCGGCGGCCAGCAGCGGTGGAGCCTGGCCAAGCGCGGCGAGGTCATTGATTCGGCGCTGCCCGACGTGGCGACCATCGTGTTCGTCACCGGTGCGGGCGGCGTGTTCGCCGCTGTGCTCGTGGCCAGCGGGATCGGGGCGGCCCTGTCCGGGGTGCTCGTGGCGGCGAACATGCCGATCATCGTCACCGCCTTCGTCATCTCGCTGGCGCTGCGGGCCTCGCAGGGGTCTGCCACCGTGGCGATCCTGACCACTGGTGGGCTGCTGGCGGACGCCGTGTCCTCCGGCGGGTACTCGGCCCTACAGGTGGTGCTCATCCAGATGGCGATCGGATTCGGCGCGCTGGGGCTGTCCCACATCTCCGACTCCGGGTTCTGGATCGTCACGAAGTACATGGGGCTGAGCGTCAAGGACGGGCTCAAGACCTGGACGGCGCTGTCCACGATCGCCGGGCTCACGGGGTTCGTCATCACCGCGGCCCTGTGGCTGGTGGCGTAGAGGGGCGCGCTCGGGCCCGCGGGGCCAGCTCGTGGGCGCAGGGCTGTCAGCAGCGCCGACGTCGAGGCCAGCCGCATCCGCTTCCAGCTTGCCGACTGAGCCCACTGCCCGCCATTTCCGACCTCTCGCCCCTTCCCATAGCCGCCCCCTATGAACGAGACCGGGCGAACAGCACCGCGAGATCTGGAATTCTCCAGCCAGTCGGAATCTCGCCGTGCTGTTCGCCCGGTCTCGCCGTGCTGATCGCCCGGTCTCGCGAGGGGCGGGGATGTGGGAGGATGCGACTGTGCGTCACGGTGATATCCCCACGCCCGCATCCATCCGACCCGCTGCCGTCCCAGCCGCGTCAGCCCCTCCGCCCCCCGGCCTCGAGCCCGAGATCCGCGAGGAGTGCGGCGTCTTCGGCGTCTGGGCGCCCGGGGAGGAGGTCTCCCGCCTGTGCTACTTCGGGCTCTACGCCCTCCAGCACCGAGGCCAGGAATCCGCCGGCATCGCCACCACGGACGGCTCCTCCATCCGCGTCTACAAGGACCTCGGCCTCGTCTCCCAGGTCTTCGACGACTCCGTCCTGACCAACCTGTCCGGCCACATGGCCGTCGCCCACGTCCGCTACGCCACCACCGGCGCCACCACGTGGGAGAACGCCCAGCCGATGCTCGGCCCCGTCGCCGGCTCCACCCTCGCCCTGACCCACAACGGCAACCTCACCAACACGCGCGAGCTCATCGAGGCCATCCACGCCACCAGCGGCGAGGACCTCACCGGCGACCTCGGGCGCGGCTCCTCCACGGACACCGCGGTCATCGCCGCTCTCATGAACCTCGTCTCCACCTCCGGCGCCCCGGCGGGCTGGGACCACGCCGCCGACCGCGCCGAGGCCTGGCCCGGAGTCGCCCCCGGCGTCGCGCCAAGCCCAGCCCCCGATGGCGACCCCGAGAACACCGATGACGGCCTCCCCGCCGCCCAGCCCGACGGCCCCGCCCTCGACGTCGCCTCCGCGGCCCGCCGCGTCCTGCCGATGCTGCGCGGCGCCTACTCGCTGGTCTTCATGGACGAGCACACCCTCTACGCCGCGCGCGACCCTCACGGCGTGCGCCCCCTCGTGCTCGGCCGTCTCGACGCCGGATGGGTCGTCGCCTCCGAGACCGCCGCCCTCGACATCGTCGGCGCGGCCTTCGTGAGGGAGATCGAGCCCGGCGAGCTCATCGAGATCGACGCCGACGGCGTGCGCTCCACCCGCTTCGCCGCCACCCGCCGCGCCGGCTGCGTCTTCGAGTACGTCTACCTCGCCCGCCCCGACACCCGCATCGCCGGCCGCTCCATCATCACCGCCCGCAACGCCATGGGCGCCATCCTCGCCCGCGAGTACGCCGTCGACGCCGACCTCGTCATCGCCACCCCCGAGTCCGGCACCCCCGCCGCCATCGGCTACGCCCAGGCCTCCGGCATCCCCTACGCCCAGGGGCTGGTCAAGAACGCCTACGTGGGCCGGACCTTCATCCAGCCCACCCAGAC